>Ga0209425_10001752_pt1 | contig 25121 bp, 29 predicted proteins | sample COG_05_FD_184749 | JGI IMG/M metagenome (GOLD analysis project Ga0209425, IMG submission 184749) | Pelagic Microbial community sample from North Sea - COGITO 998_met_05 (SPAdes) (version 2) | ecosystem: Environmental > Aquatic > Marine > Neritic zone/Coastal water | place: Helgoland, sampling...
TACCTTTATTTCATTGGGGCCAGTCGTACCAAGTTTAATTTCTGAAAGTTCTAGAACTTCTGGGCCGCCTTGTTTTTTTATGATTATAGCTTTAGTCATTAATATTTTGCAAACGTTCCATCGTGATAATCTTGAATAGCTTGTAGAATTTCTGCTTTTGTATTCATAACGAAAGGCCCTCCTCTTGCTATAGGTTCTCCAATTGGTTTACCCGCAATAAATAAAAACTCACTTTTCTTATTAGCTTTTACTATCAATTTATCACCTCTGTCTAATAGTATTAGGTTTGAATTGTTTGTTTTATCGTGTTTATTTTTTCCGACGGATAAATCTCCAGCCAAAAGATAAATAAAAGAATTATGTCCGCTAGGAACATCACATTTAAATTCTTTATCTTTTTCCAGCACTACATGAAAATAAATTGGATCAACATTATGACCTTTCTCAGGACCTTCTGCATTTTCAAATTTTCCAGCTATTACTTTAACAATTTTTTCATTATCTTCATGAAATCCAAGCTGATCATTTTTAATATATAAATACTCAGGTTTATTCATTTTCGATTTTGCCGGCATATTAATCCAAAGTTGAAAACCTAATAATTTTCCTTCTGTCATCGCAGGCATTTCTGAATGAATAATTCCTCTACCAGTTTTCATCCACTGAACATCTCCTGCAGTCATTATACCTTTTGCTCCAGTGCTATCTTCGTGTTCAAATTCACCATTTAACATATAGGTTACTGTTTCTATTCCTCTGTGAGGATGAGGTGGAAACCCTGCAAGATAGTCGTCTTTGTTTTCAGAGCCGAATTCATCTAACATTAAAAAGGGATCGACGTAATCAGCTTCAGGTGTTCCGATACTTCTCTTTAATTTTACGCCTGCACCATCTGATGCATTCAGAGCCTTAATTATTTTTTTAATTTCAATTTGTGACATTGGATAAATATAATCGATGGTTAAACTATATCAACTAGCTGCGTTAAATCGCTAACTTCATTTTTTGGTTTATAATCAAGATTATCAAAAATATTTTTGTTTCTATTAACCCAAATAGCATTGTAACCATAGTTTCCACCCCCTGATACATCCCAAGTATTTGCACTAAGAAAAGCTATTTCATCTGCTTTAATTTGATACTTTTTTATAGGTATATCGTAAACTTTTGAATCTGGTTTATAAATCCTGACTTCTTCTACTGAAAAAAGATCGTCAAATATATTCTCTAAATTATTACTTTTTACTAATTCATTTAAAAGAGCAGGGGTTCCATTCGATAAAATAGCAAGTTTATATTTTTTTTCTTTTAAACTATTTAATACTCCTTTTACTTCTGAGTAGGGAGATAACTTTTTATATAAATCAAGTAGCTCATTTTTCATTGAATTATCAATACTAAAAGTTTTCATTGATTTATCCAAACTGTCCTCAGTCACTTGCCAAAAATCTTTATGTCTCTTCATTAAGCTTCTTAGCCAAGTATATTCTAGTTGAGTCGTTCGCCAAAAATTAGCAAAGCCTTCCCACTTATCTCCAATTTTGCCTTTACACTTTTCAGCAGCAGAATTTACGTCAAATAAAGTACCATAAGCATCGAAGACTATGGCTTTAATATTTTTCATTAAGCGATTTATACATCAGTAACGATTTTATTTTAATAAAAATATTAATCTATTTTTATTTAGCGTTATGTGAACCATCGCATAGCGGGGGATCATTAGTTTGTTTGCATGTGCAAAAAAATACTTTTTTTGACTGTTCAGCTTTATAAGTCAAAGGACCAAATTCTGATCCAGTATGAGACCCATCACAAAATGGTTGCTTAGAACTTTTTCCACACGTGCACCAATAATAAGATTTACCTTCTATTACATCAATACCTATTGGAGTTTCTCCTGCTCTTATTCCTTTTTTCATTATTACCCCTTTAAATTAATTTTTATTAATTCAACTTAATTGCTTTATAATTAGTGCTTTGTTATCAATATAGCAACAACGCAAATTAGCATCACTTAACAAAACATGAGCACTGTAAGACTTTATTATCCAGAAAATATAATTGAAAATTCTACAAGCTTACTATCCAAAGAGCACACTCATTATATTGTCAATGTAATGAGACTGAAAAGAGGATCTAAGATAAATTTTTTTAATAAAGAAGGGGAATGGTTAAGTGAAATAGTTTTTTTGGATAGAGACAGAGTGGAAATTAAATTTTTAAATAAAATTAAAGAATCTTTTCCAGCATCAAATATTGAATTAGCAATATGTTTAGTTAAAAAAAATCCTATGGAAATAATATTACAAAAAGCAACTGAGCTTGGTGTGAGCAGGATTATTCCAATTATTTCTGAGAGGACTGAGGTAAAAGATTTAAATCTTGAGAGAGCCAATAAAATTACTATCGAGGCAACAGAACAATCTAATCAATTAAATCCACCTAAAATAAGTCAGATGATTGATTTGAAAGATTTTATTAATAGCATTTCAAAAGAAACAAAATTATTTTTTGCTGACATAAATTCTAAACATACACCTAGTTTAAAAGATATAGAGGGGATTAAAAATATTAGCATTTTAATAGGACCAGAAGGTGATTTTTCGCCCTCGGAGAGAGAGCTTATTTTAAAAAAAAGCAATGTTATTCCCTTCAGTCTCTCAAAAAATATTTTACGCACAGATACCGCTGTAATTAGTGCAATTTCCTTAGTGAATTTTATCAATAACAATCATTAATTGTCGCATTAAATGAAATTGTTAAATATTTTAAGAGGTATATATAAAGTCCAATGACATATATTTTAAAAATCATAAGTCTTCTACTCTTATTCTCAGGCTCTTTACTTGCTGAACAACCCAAAGAATGGCAATTAGGATTTCAAGATCCAGCCTCACAAGGCATGGAAAGTATAGTTTGGTTTCATGATTATATGTTACTACCAGTCATAACAGCCATTACAGCTTTTGTTTTATTTCTAATTTTATATGTTTGTATAAAATTTAGAGCTTCAAAAAATAAAGTTGCTTCAACAACAAGTCACAATACAACAGTGGAAGTTTTATGGACGCTTATACCGTGTTTGATCTTAATTGTTTTAGCAGTTCCATCTTTTAAACTATTATATAAACAAGACACTATTCCTCCAGCAGATGTAACTATCAAAGCAATAGGATACCAATGGTACTGGGGATATGAGTATCCAGATGAAAAAATTGGCTTTGACTCTTATATGGTCGAAGACAAAGACCTTAAAGACAATCAACCAAGATTACTTACAGTTGATAACGAAGTTTATGTTCCAGTTAATAAAGTTGTTAAAGTAATGATAACTGCAAACGATGTTTTACACGCATGGGCTCTTCCATCTTTTGGTGTCAAGAGAGATGCTGTCCCTGGAAGAATAAATGAAACTTGGTTTAAAGCAGAAAAAACTGGAACTTTTTATGGGCAATGTTCAGAACTTTGTGGAATTAAGCACGCCTTCATGCCAATCACAGTTAATGTGGTGACAGAAGTAGAGTATGCTAAATGGTTAGAGGATGCCAAGCAGAATTTTGCATTGGAAGATACAAGTTCAAACATTAAAGTAGCTAAAAAAGAATTAAAATAAATATGTACGGTCAAACAGCAGATAGTCATAGTCACAATCCAACTGGATGGAAAAGATGGGCTTACTCTACAAACCACAAAGATATTGGAACAATGTATCTAATATTTGCGATTGTAGCTGGTATTATTGGTTCAGCTTTTTCAGTCATAATGAGAATGGAACTCATGCATCCTGGTGATGGGATACTTGGTGGAAATTATCATTTATATAATGTGTTGGTTACCGGACATGGTTTAATTATGATTTTCTTTATGGTTATGCCAGCGATGATAGGTGGCTTTGGTAATTGGTTTGTTCCAATTATGATTGGCGCACCAGACATGGCATTTCCAAGAATGAATAATATTTCTTTTTGGTTATTACCTGCAGCTTTTATTCTTTTATTAGCTTCTATTTTTGTACCAGGACCTCCAGGAGGAATGGGAGCAGGAGGTGGATGGACTATTTACCCTCCACTATCATCTAAAACAGGACAACCAGGTCCCGCGATGGATTTGTTAATTTTAGGTTTACATATAGCAGGAGCTTCATCGATTTTAGGTGCAATTAATTTTATTACTACAATTTTAAATATGAGAACCCCAGGAATGACACTACATAAAATGCCATTATTTGCTTGGTCAATTTTAGTTACCGCATTTTTACTTCTACTATCTTTACCGGTTTTAGCAGGAGCAATTACTATGTTGCTAACTGACAGAAACTTTGGAACATCTTTTTTTGAAGCACAAACTGGTGGTGACCCCGTATTGTTTCAACATTTATTTTGGTTTTTTGGTCATCCAGAAGTTTACATTTTAATTCTTCCAGGCTTTGGCATGATAAGTCATATAATTTCTACTTTTTCTAAAAAACCAATTTTTGGTTATCTAGGCATGGCCTACGCAATGGTTGCTATTGGTGTAGTTGGTTTTGTGGTTTGGGCACATCATATGTACACTGTTGGATTAGATACGGATACTAAAGCTTATTTCTTGGCTGCAACTATGATCATTGCTGTTCCAACAGGCATCAAGGTATTTTCATGGATAGCCACAATGTGGGGAGGTTCCATTAGTTTTGAAACTCCAATGTTATGGGCAATAGGGTTTATTTTTCTATTTACCCTAGGCGGTGTTACAGGAGTAGTTTTAGCAAATGCTGGTGTCGATACAGCCTTGCATGACACTTATTATGTAGTAGCTCACTTTCATTACGTGCTTTCTTTAGGTGCAGTTTTTGCAATTTTTGCAGGATTTTACTATTGGTTCAGTAAAATGAGTGGCTATGAATATTCAGAGTTTTTAGGTAAATTACATTTTTGGCTTACTTTTATTGGGGTTAATTTAATTTTCTTTCCCCAACATTTTTTAGGTTTAGCAGGAATGCCAAGAAGATATGCAGATTATCCAGATGCTTTCGCTGGTTGGAATTATATATCTTCTATCGGCTCATATATCGCTACAGTCGGTTTAGCAATTTTTTTAATCAACTTGCTTTATGCTTTTATGAAAAAGCGAAAAGCGCAACAAAATCCTTGGGGAGAAGGAGCTACAACTTTAGAATGGACAGTTGCCTCACCACCTCCATTTCATACGTTTGAAGAGCTACCTAAAGTAAAATAAATTGATCCAGTCAGCTGTTAAATCAAAGAATATAAAAGTTGGTGCCAACTTTAGTTTAAAATCATTTTTTAACTTAATGAAACCAAGAGTTATGTCTCTTGTTTTATTTACAAGTATGGTTGGGTTATTAATAGCGCCAGAAAAAGTTCCGTTTACAATCTCAGTAATTTCGTTATTCGCTGTAGCACTAGGAGCGGGTGCGGCTGGAGCTTTGAATATGTGGTACGAATCTGATCTTGATGCTTTAATGACAAGAACTTGTTTAAGACCTATTCCAACAGGCAGGGTTCAAAAAAATCAAGCATTATGGTTTGGAATAATTCTATCAGTTATTTCAATCTCATTACTTTATTTTATAGCTAATTTAGTTTCATCAATATTGCTCGCTACCACTATTGGTTTTTATTTTTTCATTTATACTATCTGGCTTAAGAGAAGAACGCCGCAGAATATAGTAATAGGTGGAGCAGCAGGTGCTTTACCGCCTGTAATTGGATGGGCCATAGCCACTAGCAGCATCTCTGCAGAATCTATAATATTATTTTTAATTATATTCATTTGGACACCGTCCCATTTTTGGGCGTTGAGTTTATATAAATCAAGCGATTACAAAAAAGCAAAAATTCCAATGCTTCCTATTACTTCAGGCATTCAAACTACGAAGTTAAATATTTTAATTTATTCACTATTGATGGCTCCCGTTGTAGCTCTGCCATATTTCTTTAATTTTGGCGGTTTATTTTATTTAGCTTTGTCATCTATAATGACATCTTACTATGTTTATTTGTGTGTTATTCTTTTTAAAGAGAAAAAAAATAAGATTTCAAATATTATTGCGAGAAAAATATTTGTTTATTCTATATTTTATTTATTTTTTATATTTGTTTTAATTCTAGCCGACAACATAATTCAGTATTAACTTATGAACAAAAAAAAGAAAAACACAATCACTGCGATAGCTTTAATTGTCTTTATGATTATTCTATTCCTAACCACTTTCTATAATATTGGAATTTACAATAGAGAACTTTAATGACTCTAAATAAAAAAAAACTAACTCCAATTTTTTTAATCTCTATTTTTGTTTTAATGTTAGGTTTGTCCTTTGCAGCAGTTCCTTTATATGAATTATTTTGTAGAGTAACTGGTTTTGCAGGAACTACTCAGAATGCGAAAAATAAAGATATTCCTAAAATAGTTGTAGATCAAATATACAAACTTCGATTTGATACCAATGTTGGGAACCAACTTGAATGGAACTTTTTTCCAGAAAAAAATACATTAGAATTAAAACCTGGAGAGGTGCACAACGTAAAATTTTATGTACAGAATTTAAGTAAGACCGAAAGCTCTGGAGTTGCTTCGTATAATGCTTCACCCTCGTCTTTTGGTGTATATCTTAATAAAATTGGATGTTTCTGTTTTGAAAAACAACCACTAAAAGCTGGAGAAAAAAAAGACTTTGTTTTAAGCTTTTTCTTGGATCCAAAAGTAGTTGATGATAATAAAACAAAAGATATTTCAGATGTGACATTATCGTATACTTTTTTCTCAGCTGAATATTATAAAAAATAAAAATTATATGTCTTCAAACGAAAAAAAACATGATTTTCATTTAGTCGATCCAAGTCCTTGGCCTATTTTTGCATCTTTTGCATCTTTAGTTTTAGCCTTTGGAGCGGTTTATTATTTTCACACTAAAGCATTATGGCTTTTGCTAATTGGAACTGCGCTTTTATTTTATGGTGCATTTATGTGGTTTAGAGAAGTTGTGATTGAAGCTGAACATCAAGGTCACCATACTGAAGTTGTTCAAATAAGCCATCGATATGGGATGACTTTATTCATTGCGTCTGAAGTTATGTTTTTTGTAGCTTGGTTCTGGGCTTTTTTTAATGCAAGTCTTTTTCCGACAGAACAAATCGGAAGCGCATGGCCGCCAGCTGACATTAAGACCTTTGACCCATGGGATATTCCTCTTATAAACACATTAATACTTTTATTATCAGGAACAACTGTAACTTGGGCGCATCACGCTCTCATAGAGGAAAATAATAGAAAAGGTTTATTGCAAGGACTAATTTTAACTGTACTTTTAGGCTTCGTGTTTTCTTGCTTTCAAGCATACGAGTACCATCATGCAACGTTTACTATTTCAGGCAATATATACGGCTCAACTTTTTATATGGCTACAGGCTTTCATGGATTTCACGTTATCATTGGCACCATCTTCTTAGCGGTATGTCTTTTTAGGGTAACAAGAGGTCATTTTAAAGCTGAGCATCACTTTGGTTTTGAAGCAGCAGCATGGTATTGGCATTTCGTTGATGTAGTCTGGCTATTTCTCTTTGCAGCTATTTATATCTGGGGAAGTTAAAAACTATTTGAAACATAAATCATTATTTAATCTTTTTGTTTTTTTGATCATTACGCTATTTTGTGCGCTTGGAACTTGGCAGTTAGTAAGATTGCAATGGAAAAACAACTTAATAAATGAAATAAGCGAAGGTCTCAAGTCTCCTGCAATAAATTACTCCAATAAAATTCGAACAAACTATCAGAGAATATCTGTTAATGGAGAGTATGATTTTGAAAAACAAATTTACCTCTACAGTTTGAATGAAAAAGGAAAGCCAGGTTTTGATGTTATAACACCGTTTAAGACACAAAGATTAGAAAATATATTAGTAAACAGAGGTTGGATTGAAACTGTCCAAAAAAATAAAAATGAGATAAACAAGATAAAGACTTCAAAAATTGAAGGATTATTACTTAAAAACGTTAAGAAGAATATATTTAAACCAGATAACGAAATTAAAAATAATATTTGGTTTTCTATAAATTCAAAAGACGTAAAAAAGTTTACAGGAAAAACATTTGACGAACATATTCTTTATTTAGAAGACAAGAATGCCATCTCCCCAAAACCAAAAGAAATAACAATAGATTTGCCAAATAATCACCTTAAATACGCTATAACATGGTATTCAATATCAATATCAATATTTGCATATTTTTTATATTTTAGAAAAAAAAATGAAATACTGTAGCACTAGAAACAAAAAATTAGATTTTAACTTTAAACAAATATTTCAAAGAAGCTTAGCACCTGAAGGAGGATTATTTGTACCCAAAAAAATTAAAAGATTTAGTTTGAAAGATTTAAAAAAACTTAAAAAATTAAACTATGTCGATTTAGCTACAGCGGTAATTTGTAATTTTTGCGAACCTACATTTAATAAACAGCAACTTAAAGCTTTAATAAAAAAGTCTTACAAAAAATTTAAGAAAAAAAATGTTGTTAATTTAGTTCAAATTAATAGTGATATTTTGCTGGAGCTTTATCATGGACCGACTTTAGCCTTCAAGGATATAGCAATGCAATGTATTGGGAATATTTATGAAGAATTCAATAATAATAACGACGAGATTACTAATATCGTTGTAGCTACCTCTGGAGACACTGGAGCCGCTGCTATTTCAGCTTTAAGCAATAGAAAAAATATTAATTTATTTGTTCTTCATCCACATAATAAAATTTCTAAAATCCAAAAAAAAATTATGACAACAATTGGTGGCAGTAATATTTACAATATAGCCATCAACGGATCGTTTGATGATTGTCAAAAAATAGTAAAACAAATGTTCGCTGATAACTTATTTAGACAAACAATAAATATGTCTGGAGTGAACTCAATTAACTGGGCAAGAATAATATTTCAAATAGTTTATTACTTTTATTCATTCTTAAGATTAAATAATAAAAAAATTAATTTCTCTGTACCAACTGGAAATTTTGGTGATATTTATGCTGGCTACATGGCCAAAAAAATGGGCCTGCCTATAGAAAAGTTAATTGTTGCTACTAATGAAAATGATATTTTGCAAAGAGCTATTAATAAAGGAATCTATAAACCGTCAAAAGTTAAAGTATCTATTTCCCCAAGTATGGACATACAAGTCTCAAGTAATTTTGAAAGATTATTATTTTATGTTTTAAAATCAAATGATATTAAGGTAAAAAAATTAATGAATAATTTAGAGACGAAAAGTTTTTTTAAATTATCTACAACTCAAAAAAAACTAATTCAAAAAGATTTTGCTGCAGTTAAGGTCACCAATAAAGAAACAAAAAAAATTATAAAAAAAATTTACAAACAAAATAATTTTTTTGTTGATCCCCATACAGCAACAGCTTTTTATGCAGCCAATAAAATAAAAACTAATTATCCATGCGTTATTCTAGGAACTGCACATCCTTATAAATTTTTAGAAACCATGACCTTAGTTACAGGTAAGAAAATTAAAAAACCTTCACAATTATCAAAATTGATGGTTGGAAAAGAAAAATACGATATATTAAAAAATAATACTAATATTGTAAAAAAATATATTTTAGAAAAAAATTATGAAAATTAAAGAAGGTGATAGTTTGCCAGCAGCAGAATTTTTTTATTTGGACAAAGATAACGCTATACAAAAAATAGATACCAACTCACTTTTTAAAGATCAAAAAGTAATTATGTTTGGAGTTCCTGGAGCGTTTACCAAGGTATGTTCGGTGAGACATCTTCCTGGTTATGTAAAAAATTTTGATGAAGCAAAAAAAAAGGGAATATCTAGGATTGTTTGTCTTTCAGTAAACGATCCTAATGTAATGAAGGCCTGGGGAGAGATGCATAATGTTGGCAATAAAATTCTTATGTTGGGAGATCCTTACTGTACTTTTACAAAGTTGATTGGTGCTGAAATAGACCGCATGACAAAAGGACTTGGAATAAGATCGTCAAGATATACCATGTTGGTAGAGAATGGTGTAGCGACTAAGATTAAAGAAGAACTTGACACTGGCACGTGTGAAATATCCGCTGCTGAAAATTTTTTAAAAGAAATTTAATTATAAATAGCTTCGGTGGCTAACTTATCCGCCAGTTCATTAAATTTATTACCCGCATGAGCCTTAACCCACCTCCAAACAATAGATTTTTTCTCAGTCAATTTACTCAACTTAAGCCACAAATCTTTATTTTTGACTGTTTTTTTGTTTGCACTTTTCCAGCCATTTTTTTTCCAATTTTTTATCCAAACTGTAATTCCATTTTTTAGGTAAGTTGAGTCTGTATAAATAAGAATTTCAGAACTTTTATTTATTTTTTTTAGCGCCATAATTGGTGCCATAAGTTCCATTCTATTATTGGTAGTAGATTTTTCCTTGCCCGATAAATTTATTTGATTCTCTTTTTCATCTAAAATTATAGCACCCCACCCACCTGGGCCAGGATTTCCAGAACAAGCTCCATCTGTATAAATGACATATTTCATTAAAAAAAATAATCTTCAAAATTTTTAGAATTCTTATGAAATTCAAGTCTCACTAAGTATTCCATAGGGTCTTTAACTTTTACAATTGCTCCCTCAACAGTATTAAGTGAGTCAAACACTCTAGTTAGCAAGAATCTCAAAGCTGATCCTTGAGACAATACTTTAATATACTTTTTTTCATCATCATTTATTTTTCTAATAAGATTATAGCCGTTCATAAAATTAATTGCTTTAGTAACATTAAAACTTAAATTATTTTTTGGACCATCAAAACAAAGTGCATTAAAGCAAATTGCTATTTCTAAAGAGTAAAAATCATTACAAGAAAAATAAAAATCTATAATTCCACTAAAGCTATTATCTTTAAAAAAAATATTATCACTGAATAAGTCGGCGTGTATTATTCCTTTAGGTAAGTTTTTAGGCCAATTTTTTTCAACATCTTTTAGATTTGACTCTATTAACAAAGGTAAATCCTTATGGATTTGGACACATTTGTCTTTGACTTGATCAAAAATTTTTCTCCACGACCCAACTGATAAATTATTTTCTCTTTGTATTTTGAAATTTTTAGTTATTTCATGCATTCTAGCTACTTCTAGTCCAATAGACTTACAATCTTCTGGGCTTAAAATTTTTTTGGCTTTTCCTTCAAGAAAACTTACAATCATTAAATTTTTACTTTTATAATTAATAATTGTTTTTTTATTATTACTTTCAATAGGAACTGGACATTTAAATCCAGCCTTATTCAAGCTACTCATTAGTTGTGAAAAAAAAGGCAAGTCTTTTTCTTTAACTCTTTTTTCATAAATTGTAAGAATATATTTTTTTGTATCAACAAGTAAATAATAATTAGTGTTCTCAATTCCTTCTTCAATACCCTTAAATTCTTTTAAATTTCCAATAGAATAATTAGATAAAATTTCTTCAATATTTTGTTTGTTGAGCTTTGTGTATACAGCCATTTTAATTTAATTCTTTTGGAACCTTAAAAACTACTTTTTCTTCAGCTACTATTATTTCTTCTATAGAAACATTGCAGGTTATTTTAATTGTATTTATCAAATTTTGAACTAGTTGTTCGGGTGCTGAAGCGCCAGACGAAATTCCAATTTTTTTACACTTCTTTATTTGCTCAATAGGCAATTTTTTTTCTGAGTGTATTAATTCTGAATTTTCACATCCAGCTTTTTTTGCCACCTCAACTAGTCTAGCTGAATTAGAAGAATTTTTACTTCCAATAATAAAAATCATTTCACAGTCAGGTGCAATTTTTTTTACTGCGTTTTGTCTGTTTGTTGTTGCATAACATATATCTTCTTTTATTGGGGCTTTAATATTTGGAAATTTAATCTTTAATAGATTTATTATATCTGCAGTATCATCTACCGATAAAGTTGTTTGAGTAATATAGGCTAAAGGTTTTTTAAAATTTTTAACATTTAAAGATTTTACTTCATCAATTGTTTCTACAAGTTTTATACTTCCTACAGGAAGTTGACCCATTGTTCCTATGACCTCTGGATGATTTTTGTGACCTATTAAAATAATATCGTATCCATTTTTATAAAGCTGTTCTGACTCTCTGTGCACTTTTGAAACTAAAGGGCAGGTAGCGTCTATAAAAGAAAGATTTTTTAGTTTTGCCTCTTCAGGAACTTTTTTTGGAACACCATGCGCCGAAAAAATTACAGGCCTAGTTGCATCTATGATATCAGAAATTTCTTCTATAAATATCGCGCCCTTTTTTTTTAAATCTTCAACAACTTGCTTGTTATGAACTATTTCATGTCTAACATAGACAGGTTTTCCGTGCTTATTTAAAGCTTTATTGACAATTTCAATTGCTCTTTCAACGCCTGCACAAAAACCTCTAGGAGAAGCTAATAAAATTTTAAGTTCGGTTTTCATTTTTTTCTAGTAGATATTCAAGCAATATATGTGGAAAGGTTAAAGACGCCAAACCAATAAATATAACTTTTAATATCGCAGAATTAAGCAAATAGTATTTATTAAGTAGAAATACAGCAACTAAAAAGCTGAGTGCAGTAATTATAGTAAGGGGCATAGCTTTTTTTATAAATATTATTAAACCTTTTCTTAAATTTTTATTATTCATTTCTTTAATCAAAGACAATGAGTGCCTAATAGAGTGTAAAAAACAGAAATATATCGTAAAAGCTAATAAGGGCTCAAAATTTATATTAAGAGTTATTATAGTAAAAAAATCTATTAAAGATAAAAAAATATTCTGACTTATAAAAAAATTACTAACCAAGCTCAAAAATATTAAGCCAATAAGTAGATTACTATTCAATTCGTTAAATTTAACATCTAAAATTTCAAATATTAGAATTGTTTCAAAAGCATGAAAATATAGTGGTGCGGAAATAACTATGGAGCCTTTTAAGAATAGAAATAAATCAGTCAATTTGAGTTGTTTAATTTTTCCGAAGACAGAGTCTTCTTTACCAAAATGGTAAGAGGCAATAATTAAAAAAAATACTATTGTTAAAGATGGAAACAGCAACCAAAAGCAGATAATCATCAAGGAAATTAAAATATAAGTTAAATAAAAAAATAATTTATTTTTAATTTTAAATATCTTTAATAACTTAGCACCCTTGACATGATCTAAAGAACCATGAGACACACCTACCGTAGCAATTAGAAAAAAACATATTATTGTTAAGCTGTTTAACTGAATGTCTATACTGAAAATTAAAAAAAAAAGACTTAATAAAAATAATAAAATTGTGTGATTTTTATTTATTCGATTATAGTTAGTCATTTTTAAAAATAGCTTTTATAAAAATCCATTTAGGCATTTTTAATATTATTAATAGATCTTCTAAAACATTACTCTTATTAGATAAAAATTTAATAACTGTATTTGCCTTACTTTTAAACATTCTTAAAAATATATCTGGCATTTTTTCTGGATATTCTTTTAGTACTCTTAAAAAAATTACATCAAGAAATTCGTATTTTTTTCCAATATTGTAAGTTTTAGCACTAACAATACTATCAATATTTTCTCTAATATATTTACTGTGTTCTTGAATATTTAAAAAAGTGTAACCTGTACTTAATCTTGTCATGCATCCAGCTGAACCAATATTTATTTTATTTATTTTTTTTTTTGAATTTGGATAGAAAAGAGGAATTGCTCCTTTTTCCTTGAAATTAATTTTATATTTCTGAATACCCAAAGTTTCTTTTATGTATTTTTCTATTTGTGTATCGTAATCTTTTAAAGACTCATTATCAAATTTAGACAACCAAGTTGTTTCAACTAGAGCCCTATTTTTTGTAAACGGTAATGTATAAAAAAAATGAACATTGTTTTTTTGATCACAATTAAAATCCATTAGATTGATTATTTCAATATCAAAAATATCTTTTTCGACTTCAATCTCTACCCCTTGAAAATGTTGCCAAAGTTTGGATTTATCCATAGTTTCCTCTGGTACGCTATTAAAAATAAAAGAATTATTTGTATTTATTTCATTTATATTTTTAAAAAATTTAATATTTTTATTTTTTGATAATGTTGTATTAATTTTTTTATAATAAAGACCGCTATCAATACTTTGATAAGGAAATTTTTCAGTTTTAAGTTCGTGTGATCCAGAAGAAGAATTCACGGAGAAACTATTCCAACTTTTTATAACACAATCATCAAAGTTATGATTAACAACTTTCCAAAAAGACCATGTCTTATCTCTTTTATATTCAGTTCTAGGTTCAATAACAGCTAAGGTTTTGTTATCTAGTTTATTATTAACATCTAACTCGTAAGCCAAAGATAAACCAGCACATCCTCCACCAATAATTACATAATCAAATTCGTTCATTTAAATTAATTTCTTTATGTAGCATTATATGTTCATTTTGTTTTTCTTGATCGTTTGAATTAATAAAAAAAAGTTTAATAAAGTCGAAAACAGATAAAAAAGTTTCTATAACCTTGAATAAAGCTGAAACATATATTCTACCTGCAATATTATAATTTTCTAAATTTTTTTTAGACAAAATTTCGTAGCCTATTCTTTTGTATATCCTTCTTGCCACTAAAATTGCAAACCTTGAAAATATAGGAATATTTTTTATAGCAGGGAAGGAGCTTCGATAAAAAATATCTGCCAAAAAGATTGTTTCACTAATTAAATTAAAATTGGCTTTTATATAAGTTCTATTTCTTTTTTTATCTTCGACTACATCTCTTGCGATATTAGTCAGTTGCATAGCAACCCCTAAATCTACAGCACACCTTAGAGACTGCTGGTCTTTAACCTTAAGTATTTTTGCCATCATCAACCCAACTGTTCCAGCTACTTGATAAGAATAAATCAATAAATCTTTTTTATTATTATAATTTACCTCAATTTTAAGATCAGACTCTATGCCATCAAATAGATCATCAACAATTTGATGTGAAATACCTTCTTCTTCTAAAAGTACATGAATATTTTTTATTATATTATTTGAAATATTTTTATTTTTAAATTCCGATTTAAATTTTAAAAATTTATTTTTTTTAACATCTAATTGACTGTCTTGATCCGCTATATCATCAATTGTTCTACAAAAGTCATATAACACAGAGCATTTTCTAAAAGTTTCTTTGGATAAAAAAAAACCAGCCCAGCTAAATGACTTGGCATGTTTTGCAATTAAACTATGATTATTATTCATTATAATAGTTCATCTAATACTTTAGCAGAGGATAAAACACCTGGCATTCCTGCGCCAGGATGTGTTCCCGCACCAACAAAGTATAGATTATCAAATATTTCCGATTTATTATGAAATCTGAAGTAAGCTGATTGAGTAAATTTTGGTTGAATAGAAAAGCCTGATCCATGAAGCGTAGCAAGTTCTTTCTCAAAATAATCTGGCGTTAGGTAAAAATCACTTACAACATTCCCTTTTATGCCTGGCAATACTGTTTGGTCCATTTTTGTTAGCACCAAATCTTTAAATCTCTCTCCTTCTTTAGACCAATCAATTCCAGATAAGTTGTTAGGTACTGGCACTAAAACATAAAAGGCATCATGACCTTCGGGAGCCATACTTGGATCAGTTGCTGATGGTCTATGTAAGTAATAACTAATATCATCAGATAATTCTTTTTTGTCAAAAATTTTATTAAGATGTTCTTTATATGATTTGCCAAAATAAATTGTATGGTGAGCAACATCTTTAAATTTCTTTTTTGAGCCAAAATAATAAACAAATAGTCCCATAGAATAATTCATTCTCTTTACTTTTTGATTAAATAAAAAACTATATTTATTTTTAGATTTAATTATATTTTTATATACATTCGGTGGGTCAGAATTACAAATTACATAATCTCCATGTATTTCTTTATCATCATTAATTCTGACACCTGTAATTTGATTATCAGTATTTAATATTTCAGTTACTTCAGCATTTTTAATAATCTCAACATTTTCCTCTTTCATTAATTTTTCTAATGCGTTAACTACACTACCGGTTCCACCCATTGAATAATGTATTCCCCATTTTTTTTCTAAAAATAAAATAAGTGTGTATATTGAAGTTGTTGTAAAAGGATTTCCACCAACTAGCAGAGGATGCATACTAAATACTCTTTTTAATTTTTCATTAGACACATAGCTTGAAACTAGCTTATAGACTGACTGATAACTTTTTAGTTTTAGTAGTGCAGGTATTTGTTTAAGCATGAACTTAATATTGTTAAAAGGTTTAGCAGAAAGTTCCGTGAAGCCTTTATCAAATATTTTTTCTGTAAACTTGACAAGTTCTTTATATCCTTGAACATCATCTTTAGAAAATTTTTGAATTTCTCTTTCCATGCTTTGTTCATTCCCCGTGTAATCAAATGAAGTTTTGTCCTCAAAAACAAACCTGTACCAAAGATCTAGAGGAACAATTTTCGCATAGTTTGAAATCTTTTTATTAAATAATGAAAATAGTTCTTCAAATAAATAGGGAGCTGTTATAACTGTAGGTCCACCATCGTATGTGAAACCATCTTTCTTAAAAACACGTGCTCGGCCTCCTAGATCTGGATGTTTTTCTAGTAAAGTTACCTGATAACCTTTCGCTCGCATTCGTAATGCCGAGGCAATTCCTCCAAAACCAGATCCAATAACAATAATTTTTTTATTTTTATTCATATGTTTACTAATTTACTTACAATTAATGTTTTATACAGTTTTCAACTTTATTTGATTCGTAAATTTTAAACTGGAGTTTTTACCCCTTTTTTAGCTTAGTTATCCTCATATATTTTAAAAAAGTCAATAAATTCAACACTTTTTAATAAAATTAAAGCTTCAAACGAATCTATTTTTTTTATAAGTTCCGCACAGTTGTTTAGGAAAATTTAAATCTTAAACAGTTTATATATAAACTAAGTAGAAAACACACAACGAGGGAGGTTTTCATGAGTAAATTAAGTAAAATTGCATTGCTAGCAGTAGCCATTTTTGGAATTACTAGTTCAGCGAATGCAGCAACAGCTATATTGGCTACAAATGATTTCGTAGGAATATCATTTTGGATAGTTTCAATGGGTTGTTTAGCAGCCACAGCGTTCTTCTTTTTAGAAAGAGGATCAGTTGCGCCTCAGTGGAGAGTTTCAATAACAGTAGCAGGATTAGTTACTGGTATCGCATTCATTCACTACATGTACATGAGAGATATTTGGATCGGAACTGGTGAATCACCAACTGTTTACAGATATATTGACTGGTTAATTACAGTGCCTTTACTAATGCTAGAGTTTTATTTTGTATTAGCGGCAGTAAGAAAAGTACCAAGTTCAGTATTTTGGAAACTTTTAATAGGTTCATTAGTAATGTTAATAGGTGGTTATGCTGGAGAAGCTGGCTACGTATCAGCAATGGTAGGTTTCATAGTAGGAATGGCAGGATGGATATACATTCTGTTTGAAATTTTCTCAGGTGAAGCTGGAACATTAGCAGCTAAGAGTGGTAATAAATCTTTAGCAACTGCTTTCAGTGCTATGAGAATAATTGTTACTGTTGGTTGGGCTGTTTACCCACTAGGTTATATGTTTGGATATTTAACTTCAGGTGGAGCAGACGTTAACACGCTAAACGTTGTGTACAATGCTGCAGACTTCTTAAATAAGATCGCTTTTGGTCTTATTATTTGGGCTGTTGCTATGCAAAACACTAGCGCTAGATCTATAAGATAGTTAGATCGTCAATTTAATAATAGGGCGAGTTTAATTACTCGCCCTATTTTTTTGCGCGTTATAAATATTTTTTAAGTAGATTTTCTTTTAATAGCAGTCTTTGTTTCTTCTATACTTGAAGAGAAGACCTTATCTAATTTATTCTTGTCTAAAGAATTTTTCAAAAGCACTTCAACTGCTTGAATAGAAATTTTAACCGAAGCATTTTTAATATCTCTTAAAGCTTGATTTTTCATTTGTTTAATACGATCTTCCGTATTTTTTTTTCTATTCTCCATTTGTAAATGAAATTCTTTGTTTGTTTTTAAAACGTTTCTATCAGCTTCTTCACTCGCAGCATTAATCATTTGTTTTACTTCATTTTTAGCATTGCTAATTTTTTTTTCATGTTCGCTCAGAATATTTTTAGACTCTTCTTTTAAAGTCTCAGCATTATCAATTTCATCTTTAATTGAACTTATATTCCCGTCTAAAGCACCAATTACTTTTTGCGGTATTTTAAAATAAATTAAAACCCCCAAGAATATAAAGAATGAAATGGCGACCCAAAATGTTGCATCTATAATCATAAGTATTTACCTAGACTTTTTTTAGTTTCTTCGTTTATGGCTGCCTTAACACTACTTTGATTCATTGGTTCGCCTGATATTTGTTCAATCACTTTGGAGGCCATTTCTTCAGAAATTATAGAAATACTTTTTAATGAATCTTTCTTTAAATTCTCTATTTCTTTTTCTGCAATTTTAATTTCATTTTCAATTTCATTTTCAAATTCTTTTTTTTTACTTTGTATTTGTGTATTCAGTTCATTTTTACTTTCAAAAATAATTTTTTGGACCTCTTTTTTTGCACTCTCTAAAGATTGCTCGTACTCCTTAAGCCTTTCTTCTGCTAAACTTTTTAATTTTTGAGCTTCATCTAAATTATCTTTGATTTTATTTTCTCTGTTATCAATATTATCTTTAATTTTAGGAATAAATAAATTTGATAAAGCTAAGTACAGTGCAGTGAAAATTAAAATTAACCAAAATGCTTGAGACGCCCAATAAGTCGGATCAAGCTGAGGCATACCAGCCTCAGCTGCAAACAAGTAAGACGCACTTGTTGTAAGAATTCCGATGCCTAAAAGAAATAACCTCATTTTTTAAGATTATTACTAAAATGCAAATAATATAATTAGCGCGATAACTAATCCAAATAGACCAGTTGCTTCAGCTAAAGCAAATCCTAAAAGTAAATTAGGAAATTGTTTTTGAGCTGCAGATGGGTTTCTCATAGCACCTGATAAATAATTACCAAATATTATTCCAATACCAACCCCTGCTCCTGCTAGTGCGATTGCTGCGAGACCCGCTCCAATCATTTTTGCTGCTTCTAACTCCATTGTTCCTCCTTTTTTTTGTTAATGGTGTAAATTTAATGCATCATTTAAATAGATACAGGTTAAAATTGCAAAAACATAAGCTTGCAAAAATGCAACTAATATTTCCAAGCCTGTTAATGCTACTGAAAAGCCAAGCGGTAACCACCCACCTAACATTCCTAAACTAATAACAAATCCTCCAAAAACTTTCAACATAGTGTGACCAGCCATCATATTAGCAAACAATCGAACAGAAAGACTAACTGGTCTACTTAAATATGAAATTATTTCGATTACTGTAATAAGTGGAAGTAGAATCATTGGCACCCCGCTCGGAACAAAAAGTTTTAGATATCCAATTCCATGTTTTAAAAAACCTATAATCGTTACAGCAATAAAAATAAATATAGCCATTATCAAAGTGACTATAATGTGACTTGTTACAGTAAAAGAGTAAGGTAACATACCTAGCATGTTACAGAAAAGTACGAACATAAATAAGCTAAAAATAAAGGGAAAATATGGTTTCGCCTTAGTTCCCGCAGTATCACTAATCATTTTAGCTATAAAATTGTAAATCATTTCAGAAATTAGTTGTAGTTTATCAGGTATAAGTTTTCTCTCTCTTGTTCCCAAAAAAAGAACTCCACAAATAGTAAGAGCACTTAAAAACATAAATAAGCTTGCGTTGGTAAAAGATAAGTCAACGCCTGCAATTTTAATTTCAGGACCAATTCTATGAACTGCGAATTGGTGCATTGGATTTGTAGCCATAAAATTTTTTTTTAATTAATCTTTCTCTTGCATTTTTTTTGCTGCTTTTATTACATTTAAAATTCCGGCCGCAGAACCAAGAAAAAAGAAAACAATTATTAACCAAGGCTTAGTACCAAACCAAGTATCTAAAATAAACCCAATTATTGTCCCAACTAACACCGCAGATACGAGTTCTGTGCCTAACTTAAAGGCACTACCCACAAATGAGCTATTTTGGTTATTATTCCTAATTTTGGAATAGTTTTTAAGCTTATTTTTTGCAATTTTTAGGCGAGTTTTAAAGTCTTCGTCATCTCTCATTATAGATTAAGCTACCAATTCTTCTGCCTTTTCTAAATCGACAGCAACAAGTTGACTAACACCTTTGTCTGGCATTGTTACTCCATACAATCTATGCATTCTTGACATCGTTAAAGCATGGTGGGTAATGATAATAAATTTAGTTTTAGTTATTTTTGTTAACTCATCAAGTAACGCACAAAATCTAGTTACATTAGCATCGTCTAAAGGCGCATCCACTTCGTCTAAAACACAAATTGGAGAGGGGTTAACCAAGAACACTGCGAAGATAAGTGATAATGCTGTAAGCGCCTGTTCTCCGCCTGAAAGCAATGTAATTGACTGCAGCCTTTTACCCGGAGGCGAGACTAACATTTCTAGACCTGCCTCTAACGGATCATCTGAGTCTACAAGTTCTAGTTTAGCACTTCCCCCATTAAATAATTTTGTATAAACTTCATTAAATTTTCTATTAACTTTTGTGTAAGCATCTAAAAGTTTTTCTCTCCCTTTTTGATTAAGTTCATCAATAGAGGCCTTAAGTTTTACGATAGCAGAATAAAGATCGGCTCGATCATCTTCCATTTTTTTAATTTCATCTTGATATTTTTTTGTTTCTTCATCAGCTCTTAGATTAACTGAACCCAAAGCTTCTCTTTGTTTTTTTATTTTTTCAAGCAACGACTCTTGTTGATCTGTATTTGGATAAGAAACAGGTGTTAAATTGTTTAAATTAGAAATTGATAAAAGATTACTTTCATTGTCTATTTGAAGATCATTTTTTAAAGAATAAATTAAATCTTTTTTTCTTTTCTCAATACCTTCAATTGTAGCTTCACTTCTTGCCTTATTCTCTCTTAACATGGTAAATTTTTCCTGAATTTCTTTTAAATTTTGATTAATCAAATTATATTTTTCTTCAGCACTAGATAGTTCTTCATCAAGTTCTTCACTTCTTTTTTTAGTATTTTCTATATTTTGAATATTTTGACCTTTGTTGGTTGCTATTTTTTCAGGGTTTTTTTGATTTTCACTAATTTCAATTTTAATTTTATTTTTTCTTTCATTTAATTCTTCAATCATTTTATCAGAATTAGCTTTTAAACTTTTCCAATTTTCTAGTTCTACATCTATATTTTTAATTCTTTCCCTCCTTTTAATCGAGTCACTTTTAATCGACTCATGCTTTCCGTAAGTTGATGCATACTGTTCTTGTGATGAAGTAATTTGATTAACTATTTTTTTTAATTTTTGAAAAAGATCTTTAGTTAATTTTTTTTCTGAATCAATATAACTTTCTATTTCATTTATAATTTCATCTAGCTGAACCTGAAGTTGTTGTAGACTTGATTTAGATTCGTTTAACTCTGATTGAGATTTTACTTCAGTTTGAGATATTTTTTGCTCTGTTTTTAATAGTTCATCTTTTTCCCCAAGAATTCTTTTTTCATTTAATGATGAGTCCAAAGATATACTCTTCTCTCTCTGCAGGTCTGAGTCTAAAGTTTCTAATGAGTTTATTAATTTAATTTGTAAACTTTTAATCCTAGACTCTTCCTCGTCTAAATTAGACATTTCAAGATTGAGCTTTTGGAGCCTAGCTAGATTTTCCACTCTTCTATCTCTCAGAGGAGCAAGTCTTTTATTTTCTTCCTCAAGCAAGCCATTATTATGACTCAAGTCTATTTTAACCGCACTTAATTCATTATCTTGCTCATTTAATTTTTCTGTTATTTCTGATTTGTCTTTTTCTATTGCTGTTAATTTTAAATAGTAAAGACCAGCTTCAATGCTTTTAATTTCTCTTGAAATTTCTTTATATCTAGTTGCTTCTTCGGCTTGTTTTCGAAGATTATCAAGTTGTTTTTCTTGTTGTTTTTTTAGTTCATCAGCTCTTTTTAAATTATTTTCTGCAGCTTCTAATCTTGACTCAGCCTCCTCTCTTCTTGCGTGGATACCAGAGATGCCAGCGGCTTCTTCTAACACCGATCTTCTTTCAGCTGGCTTTGAAGTAACAAGTGAGCCAATTCTACCTTGACTAATTAAAGACGGGGAGTGTGCCCCAGTAGACAAATCAGCAAAAAAAGTTTGAGCGTCTCTTGCTCGCACTTCTTTCTGATTAATAAAATATTTAGAACCTTTGTCTACTTGAATTCTTCTAGTAACTGTAATTTCGTCTAATTCATTATACTGCATAGGCCCATCTTTTTCGCTATTCTCAATATGAACAGAAACTTCTGCTATATTTTTTGAAGGACGATTTGATGTTCCTGAAAAAATAACATCCTCCATACCTGAACCTCGCATACTTTTTGCAGATGTTTCACCCATACACCATCTTAACGACTCAACAATATTAGACTTTCCACATCCGTTAGGACCAACTATGCCCGTCAAACCGTCTTCAATATAAAAATGCGTCTTATCAAAAAAGGATTTAAATCCAGTAATTTCTAGTTTTTTAAATTTCATTATAGAAGTCTATCAATAGCCTTTGTAAAAGATTTATAATCTTTCTTCCCTTCATATTTTTTTTTATTTATATAAATTGTGGGTGTTGAACTTACTTTATAGTTTTTTTGAGCTTCAATTCTTTCATTGAGAATTTTTTCTTCTAAATTTTTATCAGCTAGGCACTTATTCATCTTATCTTCAGTTAGGGAAAATTTTTTACCAATCTCTTTGATAGAATTATTAATTATATTGATATCGGACCCTATTGCCCATTTATTTTGTTTTTTATAAATTTCAGTTAAGAATTTAAAGTTTGTTTTTGAATTTTGGTCACATTGTAAAATTTTCTCCGCGTTCAAAGCTGCTAGGTCAAGTGGAAAACTATGATGTTCAAATTTTACTTTTCCAGCGTTAATATATTCTTTTTCCAACTTTTCAAAAACTCTTCCATGAAAGTCAGCACAATGTGGACATGTGAGTGAGGAAAAAACTTTTACATTCACTAAATTATTAGGATTACTCTTGCTTTGAGTGGATGAATCACAGTTCACACATAGAAAAAAAAAAGAAAATAAAAATAAATTCTTAATTATTTTTATCATTATAAGCCTCGATCAATTTAGTTAATGTTTTTTTAAGATTTTCATTTTTTATGTTCATCAATTTATTAGTATAATTCAATTTAGATTGAATTAATGGCATATTTTTTTTAAATTTTTTTTGTTCTTGTACAACTTTAAGCTTAACTTCTTTAATACAATTAAAGCCAAAAAAACTGTTAATTTTATCTATAATTTCTTGTTTACAGTATTCCACAGTAAGTTCGTTTCCATGAATTACATTTAAGATTAAAATTCCATTATTCATTTCTTTACTCATTTTCACTGTACTTGGATAGCATACATTTGATAGGTCTTTACCGACCATTTTGGCCCAGTTATCGACTATATTAGAAAAATTATAACCACCTTTTTTTAAAAGCTTTTTCAAGCCTTGAGGTAATGACTTAGAAAAAGGTCTTAAACCTTGTATGAAAGTGTTGGTTTTATTATTATCTTTTTTATCATGCATTTACCTCACAATTTATCAAAAAAAATTCTCGCTTGGTACGATAATAACAGCAGAGAATTACCTTGGCGTGTTAGTAAAAAATCATCAAAAAAGCTTTATTACAGACTTTTAAGCGAGTTTATGTTGCAACAAACACAAGTTAAAACAGTTCTACCTTACTTTAAAAAGTTTTTACTTCATTTCCCAACTTTAGTGTCATTATCAAAGTCTAACGAAAAAAAAGTTTTAAAACTTTGGGAGGGACTTGGATATTACAGAAGAGCCAGAAATCTTTTGGCAACTGCAAAAATTCTTGTAAAAGAACACAACTCAAAGCTTCCAAATGAAATTACTGATATAAAAAAACTACCAGGGGTAGGTGATTATACGGCGAATGCACTATTAGCTTTTGTTTATAATAAGCCAACAATTGCTATTGACGGAAATGTTAAAAGAGTTTTTTCAAGAATAGTTAATAGAAGTGAAACTACAATAGACTTGGTCAAAATCATAGAAAGTAATAGCAAATTTTTATTTAATACAAAAAGAAATTCAGATTTTGCTGAAGCATTGATGGAGTTTGGAGCATTAATTTGTAAACCAAAAGAACCAGAGTGTTTTAAATGTAATATAAAAATTTCATGTAAATATTTTAAATCTGATAAAAAATTCAAACAAACTAAAAAAACTCGACCTTTAGAAATAAGTTATGATATATTTTGTTCTATTGATAAAACAAAAAATAAAATAGCTTTAACAAAAAAACATAATTTGGGATTTTTACATAATTTTTATTTACCACCTATCAGAGAGACAGGTACAAAAAATAAAATAAAAGATTGGAATTTTCATTCTAATTTTAAAAACTCTATTTCTAATAAAAAATTAAACATTAATTTATATTATAAATATTCATCTACGCTCCCAATGCAATCTCAATGGTTTTCTTTAAAAGCTAATAATGAATTTATTCCTACATTCACAAAAAATATATTTAAACAAATTTCTAAATTAAATTGATGAAAAAAAAAATTGCAATTATAGGAGCTGGTATAGCCGGATTAACCCTTGGAAATTTTTTGCAAAAAAAATCAAATTATGAATTTACTATTTACGAAAAAGGAGAAACATTAAACTTAGATGAAGGATTTGGTATTCAGCTTGCGATTAATAGTATTTCAATTTTAAATCAAATTGGATTTAAGGAGTTTAATAAATCAGAAATTTTTAATCCTAAAACTTTAGTTTTTTTTTCTAAGCAAGATAAAATATGTGATTTGGATTTAACTCAATTTAATACAGAAACAGAAAAATATACTACACTTAAAAGATCTTCTTTAATTAAGTTTTTAAAAGATAAATTATTCAATAATATATTTAGATTTAATAAATCGATCGTGTCACTTGAACATAAAGAAAATAAAATACAAATAAAGTTTA
>Ga0209425_10001758_pt1 | contig 25049 bp, 21 predicted proteins | sample COG_05_FD_184749 | JGI IMG/M metagenome (GOLD analysis project Ga0209425, IMG submission 184749) | Pelagic Microbial community sample from North Sea - COGITO 998_met_05 (SPAdes) (version 2) | ecosystem: Environmental > Aquatic > Marine > Neritic zone/Coastal water | place: Helgoland, sampling...
CTTGGCCGGAGCCGCCTTTGCCTTGGCCGGAGCCGCCTTTGCCTTGGCCGGAGCCGCCTTTGCCTTGGCCGGAGCCGCCTTTGCCTTGGCCGGAGCCGCTTTTGCTCCCGAACTCTCTGAGGAATCTGCAGCCTTTTTTTGCGACGCTTTCTTCGCTACCGGAGATTTCACTGCACCTTTGCCGTTAATATCTAAAACGCGCAGAACTGTTTGATCCTGACGGTGACCATGTTTTCTTTTATAACCCTGTCTACGTTTTTTCTTAAAAACGATAACCTTGTCCGCACGAGACTGGTCCATAACCTCGCAATTAACTACAGCCGACCCAACCATTGGAGTGCCAACTTCTAATTTATTATCTCCCTCGCCAACCATCAAAACTTGATCTAATTTAATTTTGGCGCCGGTATCACCAAGTAATTTTTCAACAATAATCACGTCCCCTGGAGAGACCTTGTATTGTTTACCACCGGTTTTTATAACTGCGTACATAATTCTTCATTTCACTTTTTTTAAAAGACCGCGATTTAAATGGAAAGTAAATAAATTTTCCCAGAGCTGGCGGAAATTAACGGGCCAATGCTCAATTGTCAATGCCAACATTCCTTGTTTCTTAATAATTCTAACTACTGTCTTTTACCTCAAGTTGGCGTAATCTATATCGTTGCAACTTTCCAGTCTGCGTTTTTGGCAATTCCTTTACAAATTCAATAGCTCGCGGATATTTATAGGGAGCAATTGACGCTTTTACAAATTCTTGCAATTCAGCAACCAGTTCATTGTTTGACTGCGCTTTACCTCGCAGAACAATAAAAGCTTTGACAATATTGCCTCTGTCTGGATCCGGGGATGCTATTACTGCGCACTCACTTACTAACTCATGCTCCAATAAAATAGCCTCCACCTCTGGCCCAGAAATATTATATCCCGAAGAAACGATCATATCATCAGCCCGAGCCACATACTTTAGGTATCCATCTATTGACATTTCATATATGTCTCCAGGATAATTCCACCCATTTATTACGTAATTTTTCTGACGTTCAGGGTCGTCAATATATTTACAACCTGTTGGCCCTTGAACCGCCAAAAAACCAGGTACCCCTGGCCCTACTTCGTTTCCTTTGTCATCAAAAATACAAGCCCGGTATCCCGGTAATGCAGAACCAGTATAACCTGGCCGCATTTCCTCTGGTGGTTTTGAAATAAAAATATGAAACATCTCTGTTGAACCTAATCCGTCAATAAGCCGAACACCTGTAGCCTCATAAAAAGACTCCCATGTTGATTTAGGCAACGTTTCACCAGCCGATACGCCTTGCCAAAGAGATGAAATATCATAATCCTGAACCAAATCCAACATGGCTCGATAAGCTGTTGGAGCTGTATAAATTTGTGTAACTCTATACTTTTCAATAGTTGAGAGAATATGCTCTGGGTAGGGGCTTTCTAGGAATTGTATTGAAGCACCAAATCTAAGTGGAAAAATCATTAGTCCCCCAAGTCCAAATGTAAAAGCCAATGGGGGTGTTCCAGTAATAATATCGCTGGGCGTAACCTTAGTAATAGACAATCCGCACGTATCTGTTGTCGCCATTATGTCACGATGGAAATGCATTGCTCCTTTTGGCTGACCCGTAGTTCCTGACGTAAATGCAATAATAGCAATATCATCAGCAGCAGTCTTCACATTATCAAATTTACCTGTTTTTTCCTTACATGCTAATTCAAGTGTTGATTCGCTATCTAACGACCCAACGCGAGAAAAATATAGGAGGTGTTTTATTGTACTTGATGAATCTACAGCAATTTTCATTTCTTCTGCGAGGTCCTGGTCACAGAGTGCTATTGAGACTTTTGCTCGTTCAATAGGTGCTTGAAGCTCCCTAGCCTTTAGTAAGGGCATGGTAGTTACGCAAATTCCACCAGCTTTTATCACGCCGAACCAAGCCGCAACTAGCATAGGTGTATTTGGAGCTCTTAATAAAACTCTGTTTCCGCTTACTAAACCACAATCTTCAGTCAAGACCTCGGCGATACGATTTGATTTATCTAATAACTCGCGATAGGTCCATGCAACATCCCCAAGAGCAACAGCTCTTTTGTCACCAAAGCCTTTATCAATTGCATTATCAAGAATTTCAGTTGCCACGTTCAAATAGTTTGGATAATTGGATAATTCTGGTGTGTTAGAGTAGTCACAGATAGGAAGAGATTCAACTGGAGGCATGTTATCGCATGCAAAAGTATCAATATGAGCTGTTGGTACACCGCCGGGGTTTTTATTTATCATTATTTTTACCTTTATTTTCAGTTTTATCATCAATGTTTTCAGCAGCCAGAATGGACTCCTTAAGATCTCCCAACAAATTAAGTAAGTCACTGGCCTGATCACGTCTCATATTGCTCATTAGATTGTTTACCCAAGAACTATGGGCAGGTATCATCTCTTCTAGCGCTTCTTTACCATTCTGAGTAAGGCTGACATGTTGAACTCTACGATCTTCCGAAGATGGATCCCTCTTAATTAAATCTTCGTTTACTAGGCGGTCTACCAAAGGAGTAATATTTCCATTGGTTACCATCATGCGATTAGACAATTCTCTCATCGGCTGTCCATCCGGGGTCCTATTTATTTGAACTAAGGCATCAAAACGAGGCAAAGTTGTATTAAAACTATCCCTAAGATTCTTGCGAACTCTTTTTTCTATCAAATGGGTGCAAGTCAGCAAACGTATCCAAATTCGGAGATCTAATTGCTCATCCTCATTAAGCCCAGTTTCAAAATCACTCTTTAAATTATTATTTTTTTTTTCAAATTTCATTATTCTCAAATATTAAATTTACAAATTTTCGAAATGATATTTTTACTTTAAGTCTAAAGTATTTAAGTTAGAGCAAACTAATATGTTCGGCAAGAGTAGTATGACTGCTCAACACAATTAAGAATACTGATGAGCATTGAAATCATCAATTAAATCGTTGGTTTTATTTAAAAAAATATTCTCAGACCATTTCGTTTCCTACGATCTTGCCAAAAATTCCATTAGCTCATTTTTAAATAGTATGACTAACAGCATTTCTCAATAATACTATGGTTGCTTATTGATACAGTTGATTCTACGCTTACTAGCTTATAATAGGTAAAATTATTATGATTTTTGATAAGGAGAGGTGCCAGAGTGGTCGAATGGACTGGTTTCGAAAACCAGCAGGCGTGCAAACGTCTCGGGGGTTCGAATCCCCCTCTCTCCTCCATTTTCTCAGGTACCACTTAAATACCCTATAATTTCAATAGTTTAGCCTAACACAAAACTATTACGCAGACCTTCGTGTCACATATTGTAACACAGGAGTGCATCATGTTCTGCGTTAATCGTAATGGTTGTTCACATTCAGGAAACCTTAAATTCCCATCTATTAGAAAAGCCGTAGCATATTCCGACTTGGACTATCGAAAAGTTTGGTATCGGCTGAAGCGTGGATACAGCCTCTATTACGCAATTTTAATTTTTTAAAGAAGCTATCATGGACGATTCTAATAAATACTCCCGCGCTTTCATTGGATTAGAAGCAATTGCACTTAATTCTTTTTGCCGCGCCTTTCGTACAACTGGGTCGTTCTGTTCCAGCATGGCTTTATTGCGCAAAGTGGTTTTTTGAACGTATTCTGTTGCAACAGGGAGCCGTTCTTTCTCATACAAATCCAATAAACTTTCTTCAGCATCACCTCTCCACACACTAACTATTTTCTTAGACAGATTAATTCCGTCGTGAACACCGCCATTCATACCCATGCCACCAAGTGGATTGTTTATATGGGCGGCATCCCCGACTAGGAAAACTCGTCCAGATCGATAACTTTCAGCAACTCTTTGATGAACTGGATATGCAGTTCGATGAACGATCTTAAAATTTCCTTCAATTGGAACAACTCGATGCATTAGTTCCTGAACAGAGTCTTCTTGCACAAGCATCTCCGCGGTCTGCCCTTGATTTGATGGCATCAACACTCGCCACAAACCTGGTACTCGCAACAACAGGAACCAAAAATTCTCCATAGCGAAGTACGCGACTGGTGCTAGATTTTCAAAGTGATCTTCGAACTCAAATTTGGAACTTACGGTAAGCCAAAGTTCAGGAAAGGTCAGGCCAGGAAATTTTATATCCTGTGATACTCGAATGGTGCTTGAGGCACCGTCTGATGCGATTAGATAGCGACCTTTCAATTCTTCATGCCCATCGACGGTGTTTACCTTTAACGTTACGCCATGTTCGTCTTGATCAGCGCCAACGCCTTTGACGTTGAATAAGACCTCAGCGTTTTCCATTTTTTCGAGTTCGGCAACAATTATACGTGTCAGTTTAAACTGCTCACATTGGATTCGGTAAGGGTGATTTGTATCCTCTTTAAGAACGCTGAGATCCCAGTTTACCGACCAATCATCCCGAGTATCACGTTGCTGCCAGATTGGACAAACCAGACCCTGTTCAATTACTTTGTCGACCACCCCCAAGTCATCCAGCATTTCCAACGTCGGCGAATGAAAAGTTGACGCTCGAAGGTCCTCTGGGAGCGAATCACAGGATTCTATGAGAGTTACTGGAATGTCATTCTGGGCAAGGTAAAGAGCCGATGCGCAGCCGACAGGCCCGGCTCCGGCAATGATTACACGATCTACGTTATTCATGAAACATCCTTTAATTATATAACTTAATTACATTATTAAAGAGTATAATAATGTAATTGCCTACCCAACAAAAAAAGTAATTTCATGAATGCGCCATCGGACATGTTGGTTAACAGATGCCTCCTTATTTGTTAAACCAAATGCAACTCTTAATAATTTAAAGAGCTCAATCTAAATATAAAATTACCCGTTAATTTGTTTGTCAAATCGCCGGATTATTGAGGCCGTTTATGGGTTTAGAGTTAATAGCTCACCAATGCTGTAAAAATCTGGAAATATTTCTTATATTTTCGCTGGTAAATTGGGATAATAATTATAATCTCTAGAAAATAGTTTCGTAGCAAGCTTGTTCCACCGCCATTTTATTAAAAAAATAGTAAATTAGTCAGAGGTGTTATATGAAATTAGTTACATTCCAAGATGATTTTGTTGAGAGCGTTGGGGTAATTACAGATAACAATGAAATTTTTAATTTATCGAGCTTTGCAGACATACCTCAAACAATGCGCGAGATATTAGAGACAGGTGAGCCCGCGATGGCCACGATCAGACAAAAACTCATCGCTTTTGGGGAATCAAATTCTAATATCCCATTAGAAACAGCAATGTTATTACCTCCAATACCCAACCCAAAACTAATTCTGTCAATTGGGCTCAATTATTGGAAACATTTGGAGGAAATGGATGGAACCCCGACACCAAAAAACCCTGCCGCATTTATTAAGTCTCGAGATACCCTCCTAGGCTCTGGCATGCCTCTAACTAAACCTAAACAGTGTTCAGATATGATTGATTACGAGGGCGAATTATGCGTTGTCATAGGCAAAACATGCCATAACGTTGAAACTCATCAGGCAATGGATTACGTAGCCGGCTATACCATTGCGAATGATATATCCGCTCGTGACTGGGTTGCTGAAGTTTTCTCTTCCAAAGAAACCTTTGAGGCGGTGCATGCCTGGGAACGTAACATTAATGGAAAACAGTTACCGGGCTTTACTCCGTGTGGGCCTGTAATAGTGTTGAAGGACGAAATTTCTGATCCACAGTGTCTGCAATTAGAGACACGTCTTAATGGCCAAACTATGCAATCGACGAGCACGAGTGATATGATTTTTAGCATTGAAGAAATCATCGCTTACTATTCTAAATGGTATCGTTTTAATCCAGGGGATATTATAACAACTGGAACGCCAGCAGGCGTCGGATTTGGCAGAGACCCTCAGTTCTTTATGAAGACGGGTGATATTATTGAAGTCGAGATTGAAAAAATAGGCATACTTTGCAATGATGTTTTATAACGAGCTAACATCAATTTTTCTATTACAATTTTTTAAGCGTGCTTTATCTGACTAATTTCCCCATACTTTGAATGTTTATTTTATACCTGCAGCCAATTGCAAATCTCTAATATACTGAATTATTTTAGTAACCTTATCACGTGGTATTTTAATCGCTGGCATGTTGCCAAAAGACCAATGATGGGCCTCAACGCCTTGATCAACAGCACGATAAAAAGAGGCATCATCGTGATGACTAGGTTCATAAACCTTATGAACAAGTGGCGGACCCATTTTGGAGCCTTGAGCATATTTTCCGTGACACATTGAACAATTTTTAAGAAAGAGGCTTGAACCCGATTCCGCTGAGACTTTTTCTTTTAGAGATTGTTTATTATTATTTACGGCTTTTAAAGTTCTTCTTAAATCTTCAATTGAAATCCGATGTGCCACATATTCTTCTCGGTCAATTTTTATTTCTTTAGGGTAAGATTTTAGGAATATTTTTCCTATTTTACTTTTTTTGTTTGCGTCCTGAGCCATTTCTGCAACCTTATATTCCAAAAATAAAGCGAGAAGGTGATTGGGCACTTCATCTTTAATTCGTTGCGCGAAACTCATTACATCTTTCTTATCTTTCATTACCAAGTTCATAAGACCTAAATGGAATAGTCCATCTAAATTAATATTATCAATTAGTTCATATGCTTGAATAGTCATAGGTGCAAAACGTCTGGCTTCATTTACATCCCCTCGCTCACTCGCCGCCATTACACGATTAAATAGGCGGTCTGCAGCTTCACGCGGACTCATCTTAGAGAGATCAGGTGGCCGAGAATTTTGGGTCGATGATTGTGATGGCGGTAAATTTTTATCTGCAACATTCTCTTTAACACTATCATTATTAAAACCTAAAAAAATTCCCAGGCTTCCCGTAATGGAAACAAACATTAATATTAACAAAAGTATAAATATTTTTAACTTTGGTATTTGTCGATCTATCGCTTTATTGATTTGAGTACCACAATTACTACAGTATTTAGCTTTAGTTGCGTTTTTTGTTCCACATTTAGGGCACACCACTTTATTATCTATTTTTTTATTTTTGGCCATCAGCACATTCTTTTATTCACGTGTCAAAGTTACGAAAGATTGATTGATTAAATTATGAATGTAAATAGTTGATTCCTTCCATCCATAAAATCCAAAATCTTTTTAGTAGGATAAAAGATAATAACTATCGATCTTTCACACACCTAAAACCAATATAAACAGCGGCCATTTCACGGGGTTTTAGTGCCACTGGAGAGTCGCGATGCATTTTGTGAGCTCCATACCACCAAGAGCCACCTCTTGTCCCCTTATAATCGTCATTATCTATATTGACCCATTCCCAAACGTTAGCTCCCATATCAAAAAGTCCATTAATCCCGACTTTTGTCTTCCCAACTCTTGCGTGACCTATTCCTCTATCAAGTAACTCTGAATAATTAATTGCAACGCTGTTGCCGCAGTCATTCAAACAATTTGCTCCTATCGGTTCATTACCAAGAGGATAAGAATAGGTGTTATTGTATTTAAATAATCCATTTGATTTTAGACGTTTCTCAGTATACGCAGCTAAGGTCCACTCTTGATCCATAGGTAATCGTTTGCCTGACCATTCACAATATTTGCTAGCTTCATCGTAGGTTATATGCACAGCAGGTTCATCATTGTTTGCTTTCGTGCCAAAAGGGTTTCTCCAATTCCACCCGACTTTCTGCTCCCACCCAGCTGCAAAAACAAATCCACCACCGGTTTTCTCGGCTTTAGTGACAATACCTGTTTCTGTGACAAATTTGTTAAATTCGCCCACGGTAACCTCTGTACGGTCAATGAAAAAGCTATCCACAAGTTGTATATCCCCCTCATCTGCAACGAGAATACCAGGAGCTATGATGAGAAAAAAAAATAAAATTCTGATAAAATTCATCTCAGTATTAACTATCATTTTAATAAAATAATTAAACCAAGGTTTTTAAAACTTTTAACATTTGATTGTTTTCAGCGGGTTTACCGATAGTAATACGTAAAACGCCCTCAAAATCAGAGGGGGTAATTGGTCTACCCCGTTGTCCTTTTATAAAAATACCAGTTTGTTGCATCTCTTGCTCAATTTTTAGAGCTTTCTCAAAAGATGGTAAAGAAAGACAAATAAAATTTCCCCCAGATTTAAAAGCCCGCAAACCCATCCGCGCTATTTCATCTTCTAATCTTGTTCGTTCGCTGTATATAGCTTCAAGATAATTATCTAAATGAACTGTATCGGATAGGGCCGCGACCGCGGCTTTAAGAGTTAAAACACCAACATTAAATACGGTATTTGCACGCTTCAATAGAGTAGCAAAATCCTCGTGATAACAAATACCATAACCAACTCGCATACCAGCCAAAGCATATGCTTTTGACATTGTTCGAAGAGATATAAAAGGTTGTCCAGCTTCATTTAATAAAGCAATAGCATCTGGGTAATCTAATTTATTTCCTGAAAACTCGACGTATGCCTCATCCAGAACAAACAAAGTACCCGGATCTGCTGACTCAATAATTAAGCTAAGCTCAGATTCCGAAAAATAACTGCCAGTTGGATTATTTGGCATACATAAATATATCATTCGAATACTTTTATCTATCGATAAACAAAACCTCTCTGCGGAAAAAGAAAGATCATCTTCATGGGGAACTCCAATCACAGTAGCCCCGGCAGCTGCAGCCCATATATTCAGAACGGGAAAAGTAGGTGAGAGACTTAAAACTTTATCACCAGGCCTTAAACAAACGTTCATTAATGACAACATTATAGATTCCGCGCCACAATCGAAAACGAGCTGAGAGACTTTTACATTTAGTAAGGATGCAAATTCCCTCGCGAGGTCAGAACATGTATTATCAGGGTATAGGTGAATCTTATCCAAATTATTGGTGATAGCATCCAAAACACGTGGGCTGGGACCATAAGGGTTTTCATTACTACCCAGGCGAATCAGATCGAGTTCTGGATTATTTTCTGTAAATTCTTCATAACGAACACCAACTTTGAAATTTGGTAATTTAGCAATTTCATCGCGAACGAGGGTATTTGGATCTGTTATAACTTTAGCCATTTAATTCGCCTTTTTTTTGAGAGACTGCTCTACTAATTCAGAGAGTGTGAAAGCGGGCGAAATAGCCTCCTCTGATACTACAAGTTCAATCAAACTGGGACCCTCCGTCTTTAATGCATTTTCAAATACACTCTCAAATTCACTAGTTTGAGAAACTCTGTATCCTTTTATGCCAAAAGCCTCAGCGTAAGAAACAAAATCTGGATTATTTAAGTCGGTTCCGATTGACCTTGTTGGAAACTCACGTTCCTGATGCATGCGAATTGATCCATATATCCCATTATTCAAAACAATAAAAATCGGATTTGCATTGTATTTCTTCGCCGTGGCAATTTCCTGAGCATTCATCAAGAAACAACCATCGCCAGCAAAAGCAATCGAAATTCTCTCTGGGAACTCGATCGAGGCTGCAATTGCAGCTGGGACTCCGTAACCCATAACTGCACCTAAAGGTGCTAGTTGCGTTGCATACTCCCGATGTTTGATAAATCTTAATAGCCAATGTGTATAATTACCCGCACCACAAGAAATAAAAGTGTCGCGAGGCAGGCGTTTATCAAGCCAAGACATTATTTCTCCAATATGCACGTCGCCAGGGCATGTCGTAGGCGACGTAAAACTAATGTAATCCTCTCGCATCGATTTTAATGCCATGGAATTATCTGAATGCCTTACAAAATCCTGTTTGACCAAGAGATCTATAAACTCGACCATCCCAGAATGAATAGCTAAATCGGGTTGATAAACACGGCCCAATTCTTCCTCGTCTGGATGAACATGCACGAGTTTTTGTTGCATCTTTGGAAAGCTGTATTTTCTAAAACTCTCGGTCACAATCTCACTTAACTCCACACCAAGCATTATTAGCAAATCAGAGTCATCGACATATTTTGAAATATATGAAGGTGTCCCCACACCAATAACCCCGACGTAATTGGGGTGGTCGTTATTTATCTTATCCTGGCACCTAAAACTCGTTACAACTGGAATATTATGTCTTTCCGCAAAATCAGCTAACTGCCCGCAAGCTTGAGTGCTCCAAGTCGAAGATCCCAAGGCAATCAGAGGTTTCTCAGCAGCTGAAATTAAATTTACTAGCTTCGCAATTTGAGGGAGAGACGGACTTGAACAAAATGAAGTATTTACCACCGGCAATGGTGTTTTAAACATTTCTCTTTGAACATCTTCAGGGAGACTAATAACGACGGGCCCTGGGCGTCCAGAAGTCGCTACTTTAAAAGCCCTTGATAACAGTTCTGGCAACCGAGAAACTTGATCAATCTGAACCGACCACTTCGCCAATGGCTTGAACATGGCTGGAATATCGATCTCCTGAAATGCTTCGCGATGTGTTGAAGAAACTGTTACCTGGCCAACAAATAAAATAAGGGGCACGGAGTCTTGACGAGCTACATGCACGCCGATGCTAGCGTTTGTCGCTCCAGGTCCACGGGTAACAAAACAAATACCAGGTTTGCCAGTAATTTTTGCATAAGCAGCGGCCATAAACGTTGCCCCCCCCTCTTGTCTGCAATTGATAAATTGAATTTCGTTTCTGCGTTCATAAAATGCATCCATGGCACCCAAAAAACTCTCTCCAGGAACTGAAAATACTTTATCTATTTTATTGCAAATAAGATGCTCGGCAATTATTTGGCCACCGGTCTTTTGCTTCTCTTCTTTCTCTAAATCACCCACATTTTCTCTCCTCTTACTAAATCAAACTAATTTTTAATTATTTGGTCGCCAAATCCTAAAAGAATTATTTTTTACTTTCCGAAGAAGGTCCATAAATATATCAATTTCATTATCCGACAAACCCTCTAAAACAAAGTCAATATCCTCTAAAACTGATGGTAAGACATCAGCAAACTTCGCGTGGCCTTTTTCAGTCAAAAACACCAATATATTTCTTTGATCATTGTTTTCACGACGTCGGACAACTAGCCCCTCACTCTCCATGACTGCAACAGAACGACTTAAATTTGTCCTATCTGTGTAACTTCTTTCAGCAAGAGAGTTCACATTCTGACCATCGTACTCGTTCAAATTCGCGAGCACGCGCCACTGCGACGGTGTTATTTTAAATGGCCTCAGAACTTCTTTAATTCTAGTATAGTTTCTAACATAAACCGCTCGAAGTAATGTGGTAGGGTAATTTTCAGAAATATACTCTAAGTGATTATCTTTAACTTCATCTGCCAACGAATGTCCGATCTTTGAAAATCAAATATTATGATGTAATCATACATAGTTACGATAAAAAAATACTTGTGACAACGCAGAATGTCCTTAAGATGCACTTTAGTTAATTTTTTCTATCATACAGACTTACAATTAAACGGGAGTGTTTTTGATGAATTTAAATAAATTAAGATCTAGCAAACTCATGGTGGGCTTATTTACCATCATGTCGTTGCACTTGGTTACAGGGGATGCCGATGCGGATCGCTTAGCCGATGTTAAGAAAGCTGGCGTATTACATTGCGGTGTAGTTCCCGGAGTACCGGGGTATGCTTTCCCCAATAAAGAAGGGAAAATGGTCGGTTTTGATGTCGATTTATGTAGAGCTGTTGCTGCCGCTGTCCTTGGGGATCCCAATAAAATTAAAACTACGAAAATGAAACTCCCTGTAGCCTTTAATGCAATGAAAGCGGGCACAGTGGATCTTGTTACTCACCGCTTCACATGGACATTTGGGCGAGATGTTGGTCAGGGTTTAGACTTCACTCGTGTCATGGTTTTTGATGGTCAGGGTTTCATGGTTCGCAAAAGCCTGGGTGTAAAATCAGCAAAGCAGCTAGATGGCGCAACCTTTTGTTTATCCGGTGGAGCCACTACCCAAGGCAATGTGTCTGATTTTTTTCGAAAGAATGGCATGAAATTTAAACAAGTAACATTTGGAAGTATGGGAGAAGCTCAAAAGGCTTATGATGCAAAAAGATGCGATGTCTATGCTACAGACAAATTTGGTCTTGGAGCTCGTCGTTTATCAATGACAAATCCTGATGAACACATGATTTTGCCGGAAACAATGTCTAATGAACCTATCTCTCCGATGGTTGGTCACGGTGATCAGGTGTGGAAAGATATCGTAGTTTGGACGTTCAATAGCCTTATTGCTGCGGAGGAATTTGGAATTACTAGCAAGAACGTTGACGATATGCGAAAAAATGCGAAGAACCCATTTATTCAGCGCATTCTCGGCGTAACTGGTAAATTTGGCGGAAAAATTGGCCTCGGTAAAGATTGGGCATATAACGCGATCAAATCAGTTGGAAATTACGGAGAAATTTGGGAAAGAAACCTTGGAAAAGACAGCAGACTAAATATGGGTAGAGGAAAGAATATTCTCTATACACAGGGTGGATTGCTTATTTCTCCTCCTTTTCGTTAAGCCTTAAATTATAAGAAATACAGGGATGCCTCATTTTTGGTGAGGCATCCTTTAATACCCTGCCTTAAAAGTTTTATAACATGAGAAATGCATTCAGTTTTTGGCGCAAAGAGAGCGTTAGGTCGCTAACGTACCAATGGGCTGTCGTGGTAGCACTCATCTATGGCTTATACTGGATCTACGACACAGCCACGACAAATATGGCACGATTAGGATTAAAAACTGGTTTTGATTTCTTAACCGACGAGGCTGGCTTTCCGATCAGCCCAGCTTTAATAGACTACAGTCCAAAATCAACATATGCAGAAGCAATGATTGTAACATTGTTAAATACGATCACTCTGTCAGGAATCGCAATTGTTTTTGCAACTTTATTAGGATTTTTTATAGCATTGAGCAAACTGTCTCCAAATCTTTTGCTTCGAAAGTTTGGAAATTGCTATGTTGAAATTTTTCGAAATGTACCCTTATTACTACAACTCTTCTTTTGGTATTTTGCCGCCTTAAAAATGCTTCCTGGAAAACGTTCATCAATTAATTTCTTTGATGTAGCTTTTTTAAACATAGAAGGTTTTTTTGTTCCGCTACCAGTACTGCAAGAAGGCGGCGACATCGTTGTACTTTCTCTATTAGTGGGGCTCTGTGTATCTATAGTGATATGGATATGGGCACGATTCCGTCAAAGAAACACTGGGCAACCTTTCCCAGCCTTCTCAGTTGGGATCGGTTTGGTTATTTTGGTTCCATTTTTTACAGCGTGGGTGTTAGATTTTCCGATAGGTTGGGAAATACCAAAATTTGGTCGATTTAATTTTAATGGAGGTACCTCGTTAGAACCAGAGTTCACTGCTATGCTGTTTGGCTTAACATTATATAATGCAGCATTTATTGGCGAAATTATTAGAGCGGGTATTTTATCGGTTGATAAAGGTCAAAAAGAAGCCGCGATGTCTATTGGCTTCTCTCAAATGCAAGCTTATTCTCAGGTTATTGTTCCTCAAGCATTAAGATTTATTATACCCCCTATCACCAACCAATATTTAAATTTAGCAAAATCAACAGCTTTGGCTGCTGCGATTGGATATGCTGATTTCTTTTGGGCGATGGACGGAGCAATTGCACCTCAAACAGGCCAAGTCATGGAATTACAAGCTATTACACTCGCAGGCTATTTAGGAATAAGCCTTTTCATTGCTATGTTAATGGCAATATATAACCAATTTAGTAAAATACCTGAGAGATAAAGATTAATCATGCAAACAACGGCCAACCAATTTAAAAATCCAGAACCTGCGCCTTTCAAATCAGGCAGCTTCTGGGGTTGGTTAAAAATAAATCTTTTTTCATCGTGGTTTAATACGCTTATAACGATCTGTCTGCTCTATCTATTATATGCATTTAGTACGTCTTTTATTAATTGGGCATTCATTAATGCGGTTTGGTTTGGAGATACTGCAAAAGCATGTCCAAACAGCAACGGAGCATGCTGGGCTTTTGTTACTGATCGCTGGCGCCTTTTTGTCTATGGTCTATATCCTAAAGAAGATTATTGGCGCGTAAATATTGTTTATGCGCTCGCTGCGCTTACAATTATATCATTTTTATTTTCATTCGGTCGCCTGAAAAAGATTTTTCGAATCTCAATGGTGACTATTTTACCCATCGCTGGATACATTTTATTGGTGGGTGGTTACTTCGGTTTAGAGTATGTCGCTCCAGAAAATTTCGGAGGACTATTACTTACTCTCGTTATAGCGAGCATTTCAATACTTGGTTCAATTCCTCTCGGACTAATGCTTGCTTTAGGTAGGACCTCTAACCTAGCAGTGATCAGTAAAGTTTGTACTTATTTTATAGAATTTTGGCGTGGGGTACCCCATATCGTAATAATAGTAATGTTTGTGGCCCTTCTTCCAATTTTTATACCCGATGGCAGTAAAATTGATGTGGTTGTTCGTGCTTTCATTGCTTTTGCTGCGTTCAACTCTGCTTATATGGCAGAAGTCTTTAGAGGTGGACTCCAGTCTATACCCAACGGCCAATTTGAGGCGTCACGTGCTCTCGGTTTATCCTATTGGAAAATGATGGGATATATCATACTTCCGCAAGCTATTCGAAATTCAATTCCAGCCATGGTTAATACATGTATTGGAATTTTTAAAGAAACCACAATCGTTATGTTGATCGGATTTAGTGATCTTCTAGGCATTATCCAGATATCTCTTGAGTCGTCAGATTGGGTTGGCCCCCCGCATATTTTTAGCTCCGCTTATACGTTTGCGGCGCTCGTTTATTTTATTTTTACCTTCGGAATATCAAAATACTCGGAACGGCTCGAAAATCGAAGTAATGTTGATTCATAAAATAGGAATTTCTAATGGAATTTGATTCAATAATATTATTTGAGAAAGTAAATAAATGGTTCGGTGACTTTCATGTCTTACGAGATATTGATTTATCAGTGGTGAAAGGCGAAAAAATAGTGATTTGTGGGCCCTCTGGTTCAGGTAAATCTACTTTAATTCGGTGCATCAATAGATTGGAAGAACATCAAAGGGGAAAAATCATTGTTGAGGGCATAGAACTTAATGATGATCTAAAGAATATTGACACGATCAGGTCTGAAGTTGGTATGGTTTTTCAATCGTTTAATTTATTTCCGCATATGTCCGTATTGGATAATTTAGTTATTGGGCAACATTTGGTGCGGCGCGTTCCCAAAAAAGAAGCGGAAGAAATCGCTATTACTTATCTCAACCGAGTAAAAATTGCAGACCAAGCTGATAAATACCCAGGTCAACTCTCCGGAGGACAACAGCAGCGCGTAGCAATCGCGAGATCCCTCTGTATGAGACCTAAAATAATGCTATTTGATGAGGTAACTTCAGCTCTTGATCCTGAAATGGTTAAAGAAGTTTTAGATGTAATGGTAGATCTGGCTCAAGAGGGCATGACGATGCTGGTAGTAACTCATGAAATGGGTTTTGCGAGGACAGTCGCGGATCGCGTAATCTTTATGGATGAAGGACAGATTATTGAGGAGAATAGTCCTGATGCATTTTTCGATGCTCCATCATCTGATCGTGCAAAGAATTTTATTGGACAGGTACTTCACCACCTATAATTTTTGTAAAAGTTAAGAATATTATAAAACATTAGATTTGGGAACAAAGAAATGTATTTGGAATTACCCTTTCTTTTTTTTGCAGGGTTCTTCGGTGGTATTCTTAATTCAATTGCGGGTGGGGGTACATTCATTACTTTTCCGGCCCTAGTTCTTGTTGGACTACCCCCAATTATTGCAAACGCCACCAATACGTTTGCCTCATGCTTCGGATATTTAAGTGGAACTTATGCGTTCCGGCACGATCTAGTAACTCATAAACGACAAATACGCAGATTAATTATTATAGGAACAGTTGGAGGGGCTATAGGTGCATGGCTTTTACTTCAAACCTCCGAGCATGACTTTAAAAATATAATACCGTGGTTATTAATGTTTGCTACTATTATATTTGTATCAGGGGGCTATATAAATTTAAAAATCCAAACCTTTGCAGAAATACATAAAATAGCATCCTATGTGGGTACTATCTCAACCATAATATTATTGTCTGGGATCTGTATTTATGGAGGATTTTTCAACGCTGGGCTCGGAATTATTGCACTAAGTTATCTCACCCTTGCTGGATATCAAAATTTAAACACAATGAATGGTTTAAAATTATTACTTTCAGTTTGCGTCTCTGTGGCGGCTATAATTTTGTTTGCCTTTAATGGGTCTATTGCCTGGATTCAAGGTTTCGCAGTCCTTCTTGGCACCTTATCAGGAGGTTATTTGGCAGCCAGAATTTCTCGTTATCTTCCACAGAATTATATAAAAACATTCATTACGTTAATCGCTATTTTGGTGACAACGTATTTCTTTTATGAAATTTACTTCTTGGAATCATGAAAATATCGATAATTTATCGAATACACATATTTGATGTAGTCTGCTACTAAAGAAGAAAAAAGGATATTGTATGACCACTTTGCCTATGACACTCAAAGATATCTATCAACTTGCCAAATCAGTTATGATGAATAATGGCTGTGACAAACCTAACGCTGAAGCACTAGCTGATATAATCATGAGAGCAGAGCGTGATGGATCACATTCACATGGATTATTTCGCGTAGCAGGTTATGTCAAAGCTTTACGAAGTGGGAAAGTTGACGGAAAAGCTAAACCAGAAATTGAAAAAATAACTCCAGCAATTATAAAAGTACATGGAAATGGTTGTTTCGCTCCGATTGCTCAATCACTTGGCCTGCCCACGCTTGTTGAGTCAACTAAAAAGGTTGGGATAGGAGCACTATCATTAACTGGCATTCACCATTTTGCAGCGTTATGGCCAGAGACAGAATATCTTGCAGACAATGGTCTCGTTGGCATTGCTTGCACTGCCTACATGCCTTCAGTTGCACCAGCAGGATCTAAAACAGCATTATTTGGCACTAATCCTATTTCTTTTGCTTGGCCGCGGCGAGAGGGAACGCCTATTGTATATGATATGGCGACGGCATCAATGGCAATGGGTGATGTACAAATAGCGTTACGAGATGGCCAAATATTGCCAGAGGGGACAGGACTAAATGCAGAGGGGAAACCCTCGATCGATCCAGCAGAGATTATAAATGGTGTCCTATTACCATTTGGTGGTTACAAGGGATCAGCAATTTCATTGATGGTTGAGTTGCTGGCAGCTGGATTAACGGGGGAACAGTTTAGCTACGAGGCGAAAGAAAATGATAATGGCGATGGTGGCCCACCTCGTGGAGGAGAAATTATTATCGGCATATCTCCAGACATTATTGCTGGACCCAAATGGAACGAGCACGTAAAAAATTTCACTGATAAAATGTTGGCGATGGAGGGGGTGCGTTTACCCGGTGCCCGACGACATCAAAATCGTCTTAATACAGGAATCAGGGAAATAGATAAAAATCTTCTCAAAACAATCCATGAGCTTAATTCCTAATTGCATCGCAAAAACAAATTTAGTAACAAAATGCAAATTCTTATTTCAGTTAATCACCAATATTTGAATTCCCCCCAGCCCCTCGGGAGCGCGATAGCTCTGTTGATGGTGCATAAATCCTGCCAGCAAAAGTATTGAGAACCTCAATGCATCCGCCATAACAATCTGGTAATCTTAGAGATGGTATTTCAGGTTGCGGTTTAATCGGTACTTCACTAATTGGCCGAATAAAGCACTCCGCCTGGTCCACCAATAAAGTATTAGACATATCAGAATGAGATACTAATTTTTCTTTTCCTAGAGCAAACAAAACACTAACTTCTCCGATGTGAAAGCCGTACCCTTCTTGCATACGATTTGAAACAAAGGGGAGCAACAGTAAAGGCTGCCTTATGAGCCCCAGAGAAATCTTCGTATTGCGATCATCAGGAATCTCTATTGCACCGTCAGAAATTGCTGTTCCAATGCTAAAGGGGCAGTATGGATTGGCAGTATTTTCTAATAGCGTTCCTGTCCATTCTGGCATTAATGACCTCTGTGAGCTGTACCAGTTGAGATAACGACATAAAGCTGAAACACCGGGTAATCCGCGACCTTGGAGCCAAACTATCGCCTCACTGGCCTCTTCTGCAAGTCCCCACGTCATACCAGCACCGCGTGTAGCTTTTAAAGCTATAGCTCCCGTCTCTCCTAGTGACCAGCTCATTCTGGAAATACTCCTAATCGATTAACTTTGGAAAAACCATATCATCCGGGTCAAAATTTAGCAGCTCATCTGGGAAGGGCATATGTTGGAATAAATTAATGCGAAGCCAACGGTCAGAACGTGGATCAAACTTGGTGGCACCAAAAAATGATAACTTACAACGGAGCAAGTCAATTGGGGTCATATCTGCCGAAATGGTATTATCTCTAATTTCTGCATATCTCATGGTGGAAACTGTTTGAACGCGCCTAACAGTATGCCGATGCTCTGGAAACAGTAGCAAAAAATCAGCAACATTAGTACATTCATTGGATTGAGTAAGATCTCGCATAAGTCTCATCGCATCATATCCTGGAGATAAAGGTTGTTCAAAGAGATCGAGCTCTTCATTAAAACGCTCCCCTAAACGTGGTTCGAGTTTTTCTTCTGAAATATACCAAATACGCGCGCGTTCAGAATTAGTATTAAAATCAATACTAGCCGCCCAGTCGTAAGTTTCGCGAACTATTTTTTTCAATTCAAAAGTTGTTTGATCTCCATTTATCCGATTGAGTGCTGTCTCATCAGCCGACATTGTTGATGATAGATCATCAATCAAATATCCAAAGGGTTCCATCATCAACGAAATCAATGCTTCCTGACCCTCAATTGACATATTTTCAGTACTCCATATGTAGAGAATATTCCAGGGATATCGCGTAGATTCCGTTAGCTCTAAGGTTTTGCCGAGTAAAGCATCAAAGTCATTACTAAGACACTCAATCTTATTAGTTTGTTGTTGGTCATCAACCTTCCAATTTTCTTGGCTTAATTTTGCACGACGTATAAGAGTTTGAAAATCGCTTAATAAAGCTGCATCTACCGAATCTAAAGATCTTATCCTCGCTAGTGCTGTTTCACGCGCATTTATCCATGAATGAATAAGAGTAGGATGATTAATAAGAAAGGGCGCCATGCCAAGTCCAGTTGCATTGCCAACTCCCAACTGGCGACGTATTTGACGATCTAGTCTTACGCATGACATTGGAGAGTCAACCCAGGCCATGTGCTCTACTAAATCAACTGAAAACATGCGAGTTAACCATACAGCAAGCATTTCGGGTTGAAATGAACTTGAGAATTCTGAGCGTTCCCCCCAAAGCTTCAAATCTGCCGCCCCAAACTTTCCAGCGCCGTAAACGGCTGTCGTTCTCATCAAATAACCAGTTTCATCTATTATGCTTCGTTTTGGTTGTGATCCACTCGCAAGACATTCGCGAACATAAGAAAATAAGCGTAAAGATTTATTGGCACGTCCGAGTATTAACTCGGTTTCAGAGATGCGTCCGGCCTCTTGTAAAGGTACACTTGAGTTCAATCTCGTAATTTGCTCTTCAGTTGCTTCACCATCGAACAACACAAAAGTCGCATCCCAAGCTTTAGCTATAACCCTATCTGAACGCTGTTCATCTTCTAGATTATGTGAAAATACGATTAGAGAATAGATGCGGTCGGGCCCCCGAGCACAATAAGTTGCAACCCCAACACCTTCATTGTCAATACGCCACACAGGCCTATCAAAATACCAATTATCTTTTTTCAACTTACGCAGAAGAACCCTTAAAAAGCTTAATCTAGTTTGATGAAAGGCGCCCATTCGGTTCAATCGCATGACGACATTAGGTGAACGCAGATTTATTTTAGGAGGGGCTGCATCTTTTCTATGGCTGACCAGTGTTTCCATAAAATCACTCTAAAATATAGTTTAGTTATTATAATTAATTCATACTACTCACTATAATATAAACAAATTATCCAGCTTGGGGAGCAAAACCTTTATCAAAGAACCTTAACCAATTCTCACCCATTATAGCGGCCACGTCGCTCTCAGAAAAACCATGAGTAAGTAAACCTTTTTTTATATTCTGGAAATCCCTATTATCCTTATACCAATGTGGCATTTCGGGAAAACCCGGGTTATTAGCGCTTCCCTCTCCATAATCAATTTTCTTGGTCCAACGTCCAGCTCTCATCCAATCAACAATGCTATCGGGTTGATCCTGACAAAGGTCAGAGCCAATTCCAAGATTATCTACTCCAATAATGTCTGCGGTGCGTGCAATCATTTCACAAAAGCTAGTGAGACTACAATCTGATTTATCTTTTAAATGGTGTGGATAAAGGGAGAGCCCCAGCATGCCACCCGATTGAGCTAAAGCCAAAAGAATATCATCAGACTTATTTCGTATCGCTGGATGCCAAAAAAATGGGTTTGCATGTGTTATTGCAATGGGCCTATTGGATATTTCAATAGCTTCAAGTGTTGAGCGCTCACCAGAGTGACTCATGTCTACAATCATTCCAACCCGATTCATTTCTGCAATCACCTCCCGGCCCATGCGTGTTACTCCAGCATCCACCTCTTCGTAACATCCAGTAGCTAATAGAGACTGATTATTGTATGTTAATTGCATAAACCGAACACCAAGCATGTAACAAACCTCAACCAGACCTATATCATCTTCAATAGGAGATGGATTTTGAAATCCAAAGAAAATGGCAGTACGACCCTCACGGTGCGCTTGACGAACATCGTCACCAGAACGCCCATGAAAGATCAATTTAGGGAACGACGCAAAATATTGATTCCAGATTTCAATATTAGCCACCATTTCTCTAAACACTTCGTGATAAGCAATTGTAACATGAACAGCATCCAATCCGCCTTCACGCATTTGCAAAAAAATTTTCTCAGACCAATTGGCGAATTGTAAATTATCAATATGATACATAACTTTTACCTTTTATGATATTAGTCAGAGTTTTATTTTAGGTGAATATCATAACGGACAAGAGCTTGAAAGACCTCCTGCATGCTAATAGTTCCGATCGACTTACCCCCATCTTCCACATCATAACTACGGTTAGTATCACCCTCAGCTATTGCAATTAATGCTTCTAACGAGATGTCTGCATTGACGCTTCCATGACTAACTTTCCTTCCGGAACCTTCTTCCATTACTGAGCGAATTTTCAAGACTCTAGCTCTATTTATATCACTAACAAATTCTTCAATATATGGATCGCTCGGTTTTAGAAGAATATGTTGGGGTTCGCCCTGTTGAACTACAAACCCATCTTTTAGTATGACAAGATGATCCGCTAGTTTGAGTGCTTCATCAAGGTCATGAGTAATAAAAATAATGGTCTTATGCAGGTCTTGTTGTAGTTGGAGAAATAAATCCTGCATCGAGGTTCTTATTAGTGGATCAAGTGCTGAAAATGCCTCGTCCATCAGCATAATTTCTGCATTAGACGTCAGAGCCCTGGCCAATCCAACTCTTTGTTGCATTCCTCCAGACAACTGATGAGGATAAGCTTGCTCACTACCCTCGAGGTCAACTCGTTTTAACCATCGTAAACCATTTTCAGTTGCACTCTCAATATTCTCACCCCTAACAATGGGAGCCATTAAGGTATTCTCTAAGACCGTTTGATGAGGCATTAAAGCAAATTTCTGAAAGACCATAGACATACGGTTTTGACGCAATTGCCGAAGTTCGCTTTCATCATAATTCATGATGTCATTGCCATCCATTAATATTTTACCAGAGGTTGGCTCAATTAATCGATTTATATGCCGGACCAAAGTCGATTTCCCAGATCCTGAAAGACCCATAATCACAGTAATCAAACCATCAAAAATATCTATATTAATATTGTTTAATGCCAATATATGGTCTGAATTTTTTTGTAGCTCGGCTTTATCAATACCATCGTAAAGAAGCGGTAAAATACTAACGGGATCTTCTCCAAAAACTTTAAAGAGATCACGAACTGCAATTTTTACTTTTGAGCTTTTAGGTTTCACAAAAAAATCCGGTTATTATATTTCTCGAGATTCATCAATTCGAGCTAATGCAGTTTTAGAAATACGATCAAGAATAACCGCCAAAACTACAATTCCAAAACCAGCAACGAATCCCACACCTAGTCTTAAATTATTAATGCCATCAAGGACCAAAGTACCAAGCCCTGGCGCAGATACCAATGATGCAATTACTACCATTGCCAAACTCATCATTATGGTTTGATTTACGCCAGCCATAATATTTGGCAGCGCCAGCGGGATCTCAACATTTATTAACTTCTGACGTGGTGACATACCGTATGCATCGGCTGCCTCTATCAGATTTTTGTCAACCAACCGAATGCCAAGATTTGTGAGCCTAATAACAGGAACAATTGAATAAAACATTATAGCAAGACCATATAATTTCGCCTCAGTAATTTTGAACAGAAAAATTAATGGAATAAGATAAACAAATGTTGGCAGTGTTTGCAGCATATCAAGCACTGGAGTAATTATGCGTTGGGCGGAATCTTTCTTAGACATAAGTATACCAATTGGTATGCCAATTAAAGTGCACAAAATAGTACAAACGAAGATAATTGATAGGGTTTGAATTGCATATGTGTAATGATCCGTGAACAAGAAGAAAATAAAACAAAGCGCCACTAAAAATGTAATCCTAAAAGACTTAGTAACATATTGAGTTCCAAAAAGAATAAGCGGAACAAGCGCCCACCACGGCATAGTAGTAAAAAAAAGTAATGTATAATCTAATGCCCAAGATAAAGGCTGCGTTAGAGGGTCTAAAATAAATCTTAAGGATGGGCGTACCGCTAAAAACCCAGCTTCAAGAGAGGCAGTTAAGTCCCGGGTTTGCGGTATGGATGAACATGCTTTGTGGAGATTATCTAGGGATGGAAACGGTACCTGCCACCATTCTATTTTATCGCCTCTCAACTCACTCAATGACGTCAGCGTATTGGCTTTACTCTCATTACACCACTCGCGGAGCCCTAAGCTATCAAAAACCTTCTCATAGGAGAGCATGCTTGATTACCTGATTGGTTTCATCGGTTCGTCAACTTTATAAGTTCTGGGTCACACAATCTTTTAAACCCAGAACTTATTGTTAGCTGCCCAAATTATTGGAAAAGGCTATAGCTTCTTTTCTAATTTAGACCTAGCTTCTTTACTAACCCAAGATAAAACCATATCTTTATGATTCTTCAAGATCCACGCAGCAGCTTCATCAGCTGAAGCCTTTTTAGCTTCTTTCCAAGCAAGAAGACTGCTCAGAACATCATTAGGAAATGTCATTTTACCAATAAAAGCTGCAACCTCAGGTTGTCGTTTCGCAAAATCAGCTGTAATAGCATTTAACACTGGCGCTGATGGGAATCCAGAAACTCCTATCTTAGATGGATCAGCATCTTTCTTTTGATTAATAGTATGCTGCTCTTTGTTTACTGGGCCTATATCAACCTTAGTCATTTTATACTTGCCAAGTACTGCAGTTGGCCCCCAATAATAACCAAACCAAGGCTCTTTATCTGCAAAAGCTGCAGCTATAGACGCACTCAAATTAGCCCCAGATCCGTGATCAAATACTTTAATACCATTTTTTTCGAGATTATGAACTAGCTTTAGGTTGTCATTAACTACTCGGCACCCCCAACCCACCGGACAATTATGAAACCTGGAGCCAATTTTTTTGGGATTCGCGAGTATTCCTTTTATTGTTTTAAGCTCTGGGTGCTTTTCAGCTAAAGACGTTGGTATCCACCAACCTTCCTCTCCACCGTTTGAAAATACATTAGAGGCGGTAATTACTTTTCCTTCCGCAACTAGCTTGCCATATGCAGGAGCGGAATTATTCCAAACTTCCGGAACAATATCAGGCTTACCATTTTCAGCAAGAGACGTCACCGCTGGAACAGTATCAGTAGGTACAATTTTAACTTTGCAACCATAACCAACTTCAAGAACAAATTTTGCAACAGATGCGATAGATTCTCCCGAAGCCCAACCCATGGCACCGACACTGACATCGCCACAATCGGCTTTCGCAACATCTTTAGAAGAGTTGTCATATAAAATAACAATTAAAAATATCGCAACAATTGCACCAACAGCATAGCGTATAAATTTCGGCATTTTTCTTCCCTAGTTGTTAATTTTCCGCATAATACACTAAAGTTTAGGTGAATGCAAAACTGGCTTTGCAAATATCAGTTGTAGCCATTTCCGAGCCCTTAAATTGTGCCTTCAACTAAACTCTATTGAATTAGGAAGAAAATAGAAAAATAAAAATGACAAGAATACTAGGAGACTTTGCTTTTTATTTTCACATTAATAAGTTTAGAATGATATTTAATTTAGAACTTTCTCTGCTCTACCTTAGTCGCATTTAACGGTCGGCGCATTGAATTTGGTGTGATACCTGACTTAAGCGCTGACATCACACCTGCAGCTTCCCAATAATTTTCAACTCTATAAAATTGGTCTGAGGCCCATGGAAGTTTGTCTAAATCATTATTCATCAAATTAATATTTTCCCTCACTGCTATTACCGGTATGCCCTGCAGGAGTGCCGCTAAGGTCGGCAATCCTATACATTTATCTGGAATCACAAGACAAGAAACATTAGACACGTTAAACAAATCAGGTTCGTTCATCACATCAGGGTCTGTTATAATACGCGGACTACGGTGCAAACCTTTCAACATACACTGAACAAAAGTGAGTGACACTGCCTCAGCAGCTAGACGTGGCTCAACCAAACCAAGGTCAAAATCAGCAACTTTCTGATTTTCCAACATCGGTGAATGTGCCGCAGGTATTTTAAATAACATAGACACAGCGTGAGTAAGCATCGCTTCAACGCCGCCCCAAGGATTAGTCATCAAGCCTTCACGGCTAAAATAATCTTCGTGATACTGGTCATCAACATCAACAACAGAAGCTAAAGCCACC
>Ga0209425_10001760_pt1 | contig 25045 bp, 22 predicted proteins | sample COG_05_FD_184749 | JGI IMG/M metagenome (GOLD analysis project Ga0209425, IMG submission 184749) | Pelagic Microbial community sample from North Sea - COGITO 998_met_05 (SPAdes) (version 2) | ecosystem: Environmental > Aquatic > Marine > Neritic zone/Coastal water | place: Helgoland, sampling...
GATGGTTGTCATGACTAATTGACATATGTTCTAGAACATTAGCAAGAATTGTCTTATCTGCGGTGCAATCATCATTATTCAAACAGAATGAAATAGCCAATCTACCTACATCAATTAAAATTGCTTTATCATCAGAAAATTGCATTTTTCTATCGATATCCCAGTCTCCCCAATCAGATTTATCCATGTAAGAATCACACCATTCCTTTTTCTCATCTGACCAAAGCTCTTTCGTTCGACAATTGAACCACTCATCTTCATTGACTTTTTCGGAATTCTCATCACACCACTCTTGCTTCTCGTCCGACCATATTTCCTCAGTCATACAGTCGTACCACTCATCTTCTTCACCACGGTCCTCATCAGCAGCTTCAGTAAATCTGGGATTTATTTCTTCAGAAAGTTCTTCCTTATTTTCGAGAGAAAGTTTCTCTTCCATTTCAGAATGTCTTGCATCCATATTATCGATCATTTCCTGAAGATGATATGAATCAACCGTACAATCAAGATTATCCAAACAATATTCGTAAGCGATTATGATTTCTTGACCTATATCCATCCTCTCTTGAATATGGGAATCTCTATCGTCCATTCTATCGTTCATCTTTCCATTCATTAATTTACCAATAAATGATTTAGCACCTTTTTTCATACCACTATCAGAATCAATAGCTTTCCAATCATCATCTCCAGTTGCATCATCAACAGCCCCCTGATACGCATTATCTTCTGCGTAAGTAGGAGATACGAATTCTTCTAAACTCGCACCTACAGAAGCACCAGCAAACAATGCAAATACTGTAAGAACGACTATTCCTTTATTCAAAGTTATTCTGTTATTGGGATTCATGCATCTTCACCTAAACATCCGTAGAATACCAAACCATATCAACATACGGTAAAAATAAGTCAATTAAGGTGAATAACTGCAAAAACCATTACAGGATTCACTCATCTTTATCTTCAAGCCAACCTTTAGACTCTGTATAATCACTAAGAGATTCTAAGCGCTGGAATAATTTATTACCAGTTCCACCTTCTCCTTTTTGTGCTCGAGCATTCCAAACACCACCGAATAAAAACTCCCATATTCCAAAGGACTGTTGGTGGAATTTCTTGAATAACCAATCACCAGGAATTAGTAAGAAGATTACAACTAAAGTTGCTACAACACCAATCATTCCATTCGTCCATTCTGTTGATGCGGAAATTAATAGCATGAAAGCACCAAAACCTGCAAGGTATGAAACTACAGGTGAACTCTTCAATAGATGGAATAGGAATGGAGGATTATTACCACGAGAGTTGACATATCGTGTTGTTGTAATCCACTGACCGACAGTCCTTCCTGTTTTCAGAGGCATAAATATTAGGTTACCAATAGGTAGAAGTAGACTTACAATTAATATATATGTCAAATCAGAAGCACCGCCTGCGACAATATTAGTCGCAAGGTAAAAAGTAAACAAAGAGAAATTAACTCCTAAGTCAACTAATGAACGGAACCATGATCTAGCCTTGTTAACCTCGTCAAAACCTTCAGGGAATTCTTTGAGAACTCTTTCTTTCCTAACCCTAGGTTTCTTTGCTGCTTTCGGAGGCTTGGCTGCTTTAACTTTCTTAGCTTTTTTAGCTTTCTTTGAAGGTTTCGCAACTACTGCGGCTTGAGCAACTGCAGCGTCAAATGCTTTGACTTCAGCCTCAGCAACTTTTTTCTCCTTAGCTGGTTCCTTCTCATTTGTTTGGATATTTCCTGCTTTTTCTAATAGTCCCATAAATATCATTCTCCGTATAGTTCACCCATCTTAGTAAAAATTGTAAAGTCTGGTGAATTAATAAATTCATTTACCTTATCGTCTGGTAAATCACCTAGAACATCATTAATCATATTGAAGAATTCAGCCCTATCTTCATTATCTACAGATGAAGGATCAGCTCCCACAGTCTCAAACAAAGCAAAAGAATCTGATGCTATGAAATTATTCACAAATGCATCATCCATATTGCCTAGTAATGTATTGACTACATTGAAAAATGCAGGGAATTCATCGTTATCAACTACGGATGGACTTACTTCATCTTCTTCTTCAGATTCCAAATATTCTTCACTTGGAGCCTGTATTAACTCAACTGTTGGCTTAATGGCTCTCATTTCTTGTTGTTGTTTCTTTCTTAGAACAATAATTTCTCTATCCAATTCTGAACCAAAACGATTAGAGAAACGATCTAGTAATGTGCCGACCTCGCCAGTTGCAATACGATCGATGTGACCATACATGCTGTCTCTACTACCTACTGAAAGATTCGGATCAGATGCTTTTCGTCTTTCCCAATGAGATTTGAAATCTGTTGCTTGGACCGTTTCTTCGTTCTGGAAACTTAATTCATCTACTTCATCTTCCTCAATCATAACTTCCTCTAATTCCATCTCTAGAGGTGGTGGTGGTGGTGGTGGTGGAAGAGGTAAAGAAATACCTGGGGGAAGTGGAGGCAAAGGCATTCCTTGCGGATTATCCTGAGTGTTCTCGTCCTCGCCCATAGTACTCACTAGTATCCTTCCGTACCCAATCACTCTTCAACATATTGTGATTCAGTGTTCAAAATATGTCTAATTAACAATTGACCCCCAGCCTTTCAAAACTAAGAAAGTTGCTAATGATTCGGTGACTTCTAACATATCTCCAGAATTGCCTTCTACCCTAACACCAGCTAATTCAGCAGTGACGTCGTCTTTATTCAGCAAGATATTAAATTTTTTATCTGAAGAAAAAACTATCGCTTCTTCTAAAGGATTGAATGGATTAGATGATTCGGGATTCAATCTTTCTAGTGGCATTTCTGTCACTCTTAATCCACATTTCCCGTGTAAACTACCAATCCATCTGATGACTCTTTTTACATCCACAGTTACAGCCTCATCTGTTTCACCTGCTGAACCTAAAACTACTGAACTATCACCTTTCACCATTTCCCAAAAGATAGGAGTATTTTTCTCTCCAAAAACTCTTAATTTATTATCCCTCATTAAACGTCCTAATCGCTCTTCATCTGCTAACTCTGCGATTTCTTTAATTTTATTTGTAGATACTTTTTTGATAGTAGAGCCAGGGATTTTAGCACTTTTCTCTAATGCAGATTGTAATTCATCAAGATATTGTTTATGATCAGGGCCTTTTTCATTAATAATTTTTAATTTATGAGTTACCGAACTTATGCCTCCTGAAATTCTATTTTGCCATCCAGAATTGGGTCCAGACAAAGTCGTCTGAACATTAATTCCTTCACCTCGTATGTAATTTACTAATTGTCTTCTAGCATTGGAATCAATATGTAATAGAGAGGGGTCACGTACATGTATGTGGAATCCACGATGACCTGAAAATGTTGTTTGAACGTATTTTTCTTTGAAACCAAATTCCGGTTCTAGGAATTCAGACCATAGAGTCCATGCCTGTTCTTGAATTTTAGATATCATTGTAGGGAAATCATTATCCGAAACACCAGGAAGATGGTCTCCATCAAGATCGAATATCAAATCTGCCCCAAGCCAATCTTTGTCAACCATTTTTCTTTCGTTGGGTAATCTGTAGTAAGCAGTACTGTAGAAACAAGAATGCGGTGCACGTTGTTTAAGATAATCTGAAAGTCCTTTTTTGTCAATAAAACCTCTATGCCTATCTGGTGGCTTAGAACCCCACGGGATAAACATCCATTCACGACTTCTTAGCCTAGGAGGAACCCATAAATCTCTAGAATCTAAAGACTTGTAGTAGTCACTAAAACGCAAAGCGAAACGGCTCCAGCCCTCTACCATAACTCAGTTAGTAAGTAGGTAGCAAATTAAGTTGAGGTTCTCTCAATCAAGCTTTAAGTTTGGAACATATTTGCCATCGGACGAAGATTCTGCTCCAGTTACCTCAACATATGCCTCCCAACAAACAAATTTATCATCTAACACAATTGCTTCTGCAAAAGTCATAGCTTTTCCGGTGATTGCACATACTGGACCTAACTGCCCAGTGGCTGTAGATAGTTTCGATGCGTCTGGCATGATTTGACCGTGAACACTCAGTCTATTCATCCTTGCTATTCAACATACAGAGATACACACAGTTTTGTATTAGATTTCAACCGCCAAATCATGACAACAGCCCCAACGACCTTTCAAGTTGGCCATTCGCCTGACCCAGATGATGCATTCATGTTCCATGCAATGACTACTGGAGCAATAGATACTGGAGGTAAAGATTACCAACATGTTCTACTAGATATTGAAACTTTGAATAAACATGCCATGGAAGGAAAATATGAGATTTCGGCTGTGAGTATACATTCATTCCCACTAATTGCAGAAAAATATCATCTAATGAACTGTGGAGCATCCATGGGCGAAGGATATGGACCGATGGTTATATCCAACAGAGATATGTCTGAAGAAGAAGCGAAAACTAAGACTATTGCAATACCGGGTTTAGGAACTAGCGCCTACCTATCTCTACTCCTAGCTTGGGGTGATGTGAAAGTTGAGGTAGTACCTTTTGATGAAATATTACCTAAAGTTGCCAGCGGCGAATATGATGCTGGAGTGATAATACATGAAGGACAGTTGACATGGGAATCAGAAGGTGTGAAACTAATTCTAGATTTAGGAATCTGGTGGAATGAGAAAACAGGTTTACCTCTTCCTTTAGGTGGAAATGTAGTCAGAAAAGACCTAGGTATGGAATTGTGTGAAGCATTAACTGAAGATGTGAAAAATAGTATTGTGCATTCATTAGAAAATCCTGATAGTGCTCTAGAATTCGCTAAAAAATGGGGCCGAGGAATAGACGATGAAACCAACAAAGAATTCGTAGGAATGTACGTTAATGAACGAACTATTGACTATGGTAATGATGGTAGAGACGCAATAAGATTGTTCCTCAAAGAAGGACAAAGAATAGGAATGGTTGATAGTGAATTAGATGTCGACGGAATACAATTTATTGGATCTGGTGAATAAATGGAAAGAGGCAACATTCCAGAAGTCAGCCCCTTTGACTCAGTTGACCCTGCACCTCCAAGTGAAGACTCCAATGTTACCAGATTAAGCAATACATTATCAAATGAAAATGAAAAAATGTTTCAACGAATGAGAGCTTTGTTCGCATTAAGGAATATTGGCGGCCATGATTCAGTAGACGCATTAACGAATGCGTTTAATTCTGAATCTGCTTTACTTAAACATGAAATCGCCTATGTTTTAGGACAAATGCAAGACCCACATGCAGTTCCATCATTGATAGACAGACTAGCAGATCAATCTGAGGATGTGATGGTTAGACATGAGGCAGCAGAAGCATTAGGAGCAATTGGAGACATGATTGCAATAGACACACTAAGGCAGTTTCAAGAAGATCCAGAAATTGTAGTTGCAGAATCCTGTGAAGTTGCCATAGATTTACTAAACTATGTTGCAAGTAAAGAATTAAATTATTCTTGAGATGGTAACCAAGTGATATCACTATCCATATTGCAGACAACTTTCAAAAAATGTTCAAGACCTTCTTTTGATTTATCATCTAGTTTATTCTGAACTTCGATAGAAAAATATTCGTCGATCCTTGATTCAGTGAAACCGAGTTTTTCAGATGTCCGAGAGATTACTTCTTGATTCCAAGATGTATCTTCAAGAAAATGATTATACTGATTAACCATATCTTTTCTTGCTTTAGCTAACTTGTCTACAGGTGAGTCTTTTCTAGCAGCGAATACACCAAAAACCATTGGGAATCCGGTAATTTTCGTCCATTCTGCACCTAAATCAAGTTTAACTAAATTAGGATTATCTTTAGCAGCGATTAAAGCACGATCACCAATTAATAATGCACCATCCGACTTTTCTAGCATAGCAACGAGATCGGGGCCAGTTTCATGGAATTTAGGGTCTAAATTCTTCAAACCGAGAACCCATTGAAGTAAAGCACGTGATGTTGATGAGTCTGAAGGTAGAGCTATATCTCTCATTTGATTAATTGGGCGTGTTCCAAATAAAATAACAGAACCTACATCTCCATTACTAACAATACCTAAATCAGGTAAAAGAAGTAATTCATCGGAGTGTTTAGCATAATCTGCAGCTGGAATAGGAGCAGTCAAACAATCTCTTCTGAGAAGGTGCCCCGTTAGCCAAGCAGGAGGTGCTGGTAGAATTTTCCATCTATCCTCCAAACCATCAAAAATAGGATCACAATTAGCAAATGCGACTCGACCAAGTACAGTTTCCCAAGACATAATAACACTACACTAATTGAGCAACTGGAAGATTTCTTCCACCATTATCTGGCTTTCTTCGATATCGAGTGAAATCCGTATATGTGGTATTTCTTTTGACTGGAACTGAATCTACATCTTCAATTAGTCTGGCTAATTCATCACTATCTGAATCTAATTTAGCTGAACTACCCGCTTCATGCATGATTTCTTCATGATTTACTGTTCCATCAATATCGTCCGCTCCTGAGTTCAAAGCAATAGATGCTACATGGCTACCAATATTCATCCGATATGCCTTGATATGAGGGATGTTATCTAACATAATCCTAGATATTGCAATGACCCTAATTATTTCATTCATGGACGCTAGTTGGGCTTCAGGAAGACGAGTTTTATCCGGTAAAAATGGATATGGTACAAAGCATTGGAAACCTTTACTTTGAGCTTGTTGGTTTCGAAGTTTCGAAAGATGTATTGCTCTTTCTCTTAGTGTTTCAACGGTTCCAAATAGCATAGTACAATTTGTTTTGATCCCTAGTTCATGTGCTACTTCATGAATCTTAAGATATTCATCTGAGGATTCCTTACCTCGGCAAATTCGATTTCTCACTGTATCGACTAATATTTCTGCACCACCACCAGGTAAAGAGTCAAGTCCTGCAGACTTTAATCGTGACAGAGTTTCCTTGACTGTTATTCCGCTACGACTAGCAATATGCTTGACCTCTACAGCTGTTAGAGATTTGATATGGATATTAGGATAAGCATTTTTTGCAGCACTATACAGTTCTTCATAGTAAGTTACTGTCCAATCCGGATGTAGACCACCAACAGAATGTACCTCATCAATCATCTGACTAAAAGGCTCAATTCGATGCAAATATTCTTCAACTGTCAATGCATAAGCATCATTGTGCCTAGGACCTTTTCTAAAAGCACAAAATCGACACGCTAATACACAAATATTTGTAGTATTTACATGTAAATTATCGTTGAAATATACATGATTTCCAAATCGTGATTTTTTAATTAAATCAGCAAGTGCGGTAACACCTGAAAGATTGTTAGATTCGAATAATTCAAGACCCTTTTCTACGCCAACACACCCACCACTAGTTATCGAATTAAAGCATTCTACCAAGAGAGGATCTGTCTCAACAGAAAGTGGCAATGGAAGTGTTTTCAGGACTTTTCTCCAGTCCGAATTTCCCGAGAGTGGTACATCAATCATGATAACTCCGACCATCGGGTCATGCTTGTCAAATATCAACCAATGTATTGGACAATAGGAGTTATAGCACTGCAAACCATCAATAGCCAATTTCAACGACAGGTGTTCAAATGGGGTGCTATTATTAGCCTAGGTGAAGGACAATTAATGGAAATTGCAAGGAAATGTCGTATTGACATTGTAGAAATGGTACATAAAGCGGGAGCGGGGCACCCAGGTGGGTCTCTTTCTGCAATAGACTTCATTGTAGGATTGTATGGAACGGAATTTCGTTTTGATGCTAAGAATCCTAATTGGGAAGACCGTGATAGATTCATCATGAGTAAGGGTCATGCAAGTCCTGCTGTATATTCTATGCTACATCAGTTAGGAATAATTACAAAAAGTGACATTGATAGTTTCAGAACTCTAGGTTCAACATGCCAAGGTCATGTAGATATGAAATGGACTGAGGGTGTTGATTTTTCAGCGGGAAGCTTAGGAATGGGACTATCATTTGGCTTAGGCTGTGCAATAGCAGCTAGAATGGACTCTAGTGAAAGAAATATTTGGGTAATGATTGGTGACGGTGAGACTCAAGAGGGGCAAATCTGGGAAGCAGCAATGGCAACAGATTTCCACAACATAGGAAACCTGAATGTAGTGATTGATAGGAATCGAATACAAAATGATGATTTTATGGAAGTACAGATGGAAATAGGCGATATTGGCGCTAAATTTCAATCATTTGGATGGAAAGTAATTGAAATTGATGGACATAATATGCAAGAAATTACTAATGCTATAGGACAAGCATCGAGTGATCAAAATGAACCTTATGCAATCGTGGCTCATACAATCAAAGGCAAGGGTGTTTCATTCATGGAAAATAACCCTTCATTCCATGGTAAAGCGCCTAGTGATGAAGAATTAGTTATCGCATTGGAGGAATTATCATGAGTGCTCCTTCAACAGGTGGAGCATCGAGAGATGGTTATGGCTCGGCCCTACTAAAGTTGGCTTCAGATCCAAGAGTCGTTGTACTAGAGGCTGATTTAGGAAAATCAACTAAATCTTGTTTGTTCAGAGCAGAGCATCCTGAAAGAACTGTTTCAATGGGAATAGCTGAACAAAATATGATGCTGGTTTCCGCTGGAATGGCATCTTCAGGAAAAATTCCATTCGCTAGTACATTTGCAATATTCACAGAGAGAGCCTTTGAACAAGTAAGAAACGGTATTGCAAGGCCAGGATTAGTTGTTCATATCTGTGGTAGCCATGGAGGAATTCATACAGGTACAGATGGTAGTAGTGCTCAATCAATAGAAGACCTAGGGATATATCGAACAATACCAAATATGACTGTATTGCATCCATGTGATGATTTATCTGCAGAAGAACTGACTATTCAATTACTTAATCATGACAAGCCATCATACACACGTACTGCTAGGAATAAAGTCCCTAGAGTGTATACTGAAGATAATGTTTCAGAAATTAAGATAGGTAAAGGTAATGTCATCAAAGAAGGAAATGATGTTGCAATAATTGCATGTGGTGTTATGGTAAATGAAGCAAAAATTGCAGCTCAGAAATTATCAGAGAAGGGCATTAATGCATGTATAGTAGATATGCACACCATTAAGCCTCTTGACGGTGATCTGATTCATAAATTAGCAAGACAATGTGGATGTATAGTAACTGTCGAAGATCATTCGGTTATCGGTGGTTTGGGCGGAGGAGTAGCAGAATATCTCTCACGAAATATTCCTACACCATTAGAAATGGTTGGAGTGAATGATAGATTTGGAGAGAGCGGTGATACCTCTGATTTAATGTCACATTTGAATATTGACTATAATGCAATTGTTAGTGCATCTCATGCAGCAATAAAGCGTAAATAATTGGCAAAAAAAGAGGCTTTCTTGGGTTTCATTCATCAAGGAGTGAGGCTCGAAACCAAATTAATGAATGAGGCCCAGAAACTCAGAGACCTACTTGATGGGTCTATGGATCCATCAGAATTAGAGTCTTACAAAGAGTATTACAAGTTGGCTGAAAGGATATATGGTAGAGAAGCTCTAGATGAGATTGGTATTAGTAGTCCACAAGATGTTGAGGAAAGCCTTACTCCAGTAGTGAATAGTGAATTTACACATGACGTCATATTACCTAAACCAAAACCTGAAATTGAAGAAAATGAAAATCAACAAAATAATATTAAATCAAAAAGACGGAAATTTGTTTTCCTAGTTGGAATGATTGGTCTCATTCTAATTAGCACTAATGTCGCTGTTGGTATTGATTCAATCGTTGGATTATGTGAAGATGAAGAGCCCATGGGAGATGTAGAATTTAAGGCACAGCATCAAGTTAATGGCAACACATTAACAATATTTTGGACAGTAACTAATACCACAATTGATTATCAGTATTCGATTACATGGGATGTTTCTCAGAATGGTTCTCAAGAACTAGTAAGTAGTGGACAAATTAATTGGACGGCAAATGGAGAATCATTTTCCCACTCTAATATGACCACAGTACAAATTGAACCATATGCTTATTCATCGTCACTACTTGATCAGAATGGGACTGTAATTGCAACAGTAAGTGGAAGTCATACCAGTTCTGATGTTAACGCTATGTCTACGATAGAGAGTTCAAAACTTTGTGAAGATAATCCAAAATTGAAATTAGGAGAAATTATGAATTATAAAGATATAAATTCATGGGGACCTGAGGGTGAAGGTGAAATTATCGATGGAATGTTATTGATGCTATTCACATTCGTCACTCTATTCGGATTGACGAAAAAGAAAAAATAATCAATACATTCGAGCAAGATGTTGCTTTCTTGTAGTTAATTTACCAGTAATAGCACATGGCATTGGTGAAGAATACGGTTCAACAGAATCGCCAAGTAGTGCTAATCCTGTAGTTTTTTCTAAAATTTCAGCGTCGGCATCATTTCCATCAAATGCTAATTCATAGACAATTCCATCTTCAATAGGGGAATTGAGAGTCCAACCAGATTCAGATTGATTAATCCCAGGAAATTTCTGGACTAACTCTGACATATTAACTGAAGATCGAGTTAGCAATGTTTCAGAAATTTCATCTAAATATTGATTTATTGTTTGAGAAAGATTTTCTAAACTCACTTCTATTTTCCCACCTGTTCTTAGTGATAAAACGCACTTATTACCTTCCAAATCGCGAGGACCTAATTCTAATCTTATTGGAGCGCCTCTAATTTCCCAATGATAATGTTTACCTCCAGGCCTAATATCTCTATCATCTACATGAACTCTGAAACCAGAAGCCCTCAGTTCCTTAGCTAAATCATGTATCTTAGGTATGACTTGTTCATTTACATGTGCAGCAACGGGCATCAGAATTATTTGATATGGAGATACTGATGGAGGGAGTATAAGTCCTGCATCATCACCATGCATTCCAACAACTGCACCAAGTAATCTTTCAGACATTCCAAAAGTAGTTTGGTGACAATTCTGAGTCTTGCCATCTGAATCTTCATAATTTAGATCAAATGCTTGAGCCCATTGATCACGATAATGATGATATGTTGCAATTTGAAGTGTACGGCCATTTGGCATGACTGCATCTACTGCTGTAGTATACCATGCACCAGGGAAGGTATCCCAAACTGGTCTCTTAGAAACTAAAACTGGCATACATAGAGATTTCATTAATCTTTGAACAATCTCTGCATCCTGTTCTATTTGGCGAGTAGCACCATCTTCATCCTTGTGTACAGTATGAGCTTCAAAGAAATGAATCTCTCGAACACGAATAAATGATCGCGTTTGTTTAGTTTCATACCGGAATGTATTGACAATCTGGAATGTTTTGAGAGGAAGGTCAGCATGACTCCTCACCCAAAGAGAGAACATCGTATACATTGGAGTTTCAGAAGTAGGTCTAAGGAACATAGGTATGTCTAGTTCATTTTCTCCACCTTTAGTCACCCAATAAACTTCTTTCTTGAACCCAGAGTCTTCTTCATCCATCCTTAACTCTGATGGATCAACCCCTAATTCTCTGGCTGCTTTAAGACGTGAAACTAATTGATTCTCTTTCTCGAGAAGGTCTTCAGGGACTAAAAGTGGAAAATTATATTCTTGGTGACCAGATTCTTCCATTTCTTTTCGAGTTAAACCATCAATTAAGCGCATTGTAGACCAACCATATGGCTTCCATACATCCATTCCCTTGATTGGATATCTCTTATCAACAAGGTCAGAAATCTCTACAATAGCAGGATACCAAGCATTGAAATCAGACTTAGGAGGAATACCTCTCTTAGCCTTACCATGCTTTCCCATGATTACTTGCCGCCTTGGATTATCCTTCAATGTGCCGCAGATATAGTCTATCGTGAAATGAATTTTTCTAGTTCTTCACATAAATCAGATTCATTATCTAATACTTGGAAACTACCATCTGAATAAACTAACCTAGCCCGAGGAGATTCTGATTCACTAATTTGTTCTAACAAATTAGCTACAACTGCATCAACACCATATTTAGAAATTTGATCAAGGGATTTCTTAATTAACTGCTCTTCAGAGACATTTGTTTCTAATTTGAAACCAATTCTTATACATTCACCTACATATTCTGATAATTCAGAGATATGCTTTGAAGTGGGTTTTAGTTCAATATTCCAACTTTCTTGACCACTGGGGCGCTTTCCAACCTCCGCATTCATTGAATAATCTAATACTGCTGCAGCATGTATCCAAACATCAGGCTTGGATTCTGCTTTAGCCACATTTATCGATTGCAGCAACATTTCTTCAGGAGAACCTGCACGAATAATATTTGGAAGTTCGAAAGAAGGAGAGGCTGAAGTTTTTCCAACTATACAGTGAACATCATGACCTTTCATGAAGAGATATTCTGCTATAGCCCAACCAGTCTTACCTGAAGAAGCGTTTTGAATAGCTCGAACAGAATCGATAGGAGCTCTTGTGGCACCAAGAGTAATTGCAATTTTCTTTCTATTAGGTAAATAAGAATTAGAGACATTAGCCAATTTAGCTACTATCTCTGCAGGAGAAGGTTGTTTTCTGCGCCCCTCTTTTTCAGAATCAATAATACAGTAATTCCCCTCATTCGAAATTTTCTCGAGAAGATCTCCAGTTACTGGGTCATCAAATAAATCTTGATGCATTGAAGGAACAAATACGATTGGAGTACCGTTTCCTCTAGCGGCTGAAAGTGCCATCATGATAGGAGAATCCATAATTCCATGGATATGTTTGGAAATTGTATTTCTTGTAGCAGGAGCAACAAGAACTGAATCATAACTTTCCAATTGTTGCATTTCAGGATTCCAATCAGTTAGTATTTTTTCACCAGATGCCCAAGATAAAGCCAGGGGAGAAATGATTTTTTCTGCTTCCTTTGACATCATGATTGTCAATTCTGCCTGATGCCTTCTAAGTTGTCTAGAAAGTCTAACAGATTCAACAGCAGCAATGCCTCCAGATACTAAAAAAAGTATCTTCTTACCTTCGAGGCTGGAGCCTCGAATTTCCACTCCTGTGTCTTTTACCACATACCTCGCAGAGGGGGAGCATTCATGAGTTCGTCGCATCAGTAGATACACATAGGAGTCCTCTGGATGTCGAACAAGGTAATGGAAAGTTTGCATAAACACCTGTATAGGTTTATGACAGTAGATTTAGTGTTAGGAATTTTTATCATTTCCCCACTTTTAGTAACTCTGCCAATTTATTTTAATTTAATCTTATTACCTCCAATATTCATGGTTGTTTCATTCAAAAACAAAAGAAAAAATGGCGACATATTGGGTATGATATTACTTCTAATTTTGTCATTGATATTTTTATTAGTAGGATTACAAGATTTATCTAGAGAAGAAACGATGAGTATTATTCAAGGAATTCTACTACTGCTCCTCTCGGCATCGACGATTAGAAGAATCAGAACTATACGCAATACAGTATACAAAAATTGGTATAATGATATCAAAGAAAATACTGGCTTATTTGAGAAACAATTAGTTGAGGATGAAGTTTTAGCAACTTGTCCATCATGTTCTACACTATTAGCAGTAATACCAAGTAAACTCTCTGAAGATGATAAATGTCCTAATTGTGGAGAGAATTTAGTTAATTGATATGCAAAAAGAATTTCAAATTTTTTCTAATGCTATAGCGATACCCATACCGCCACCAATACACATAGTTGCAATAGAACGGTTTGAATTAGTTGATTGAAGTAAACTTGCGGCCTTACCTGTAATCCGTGCACCAGAAGCGCCTAGTGGGTGACCAATTGCTAATGCACCACCGTGTAAATTAACTAGTTCTGGACTAATCCCTAGATCTTTCATAACCGCTAAACTTTGACTAGAAAAAGCTTCATTTAATTCAAAGAGATCGACGTCTTTAATATCCCAATTTGCTCTTTCAAGAACTTTCTTTGTTGCTTCTATCGGTCCTATACCCATTACATCAGGTGCACAACCAGTTACAGCACCAGCAACAATTCTAGCGATTGGATTCAAATTATTTGCCTCCGCAAATTCTTCACTGCAGACTATCATGAATACAGCACCATCAGTTAGAGGAGAGGAAGTTGCTGCTGTGACTATTCCATTAGCTCCAAATGCAGGCTTTAATCGAGCCATTGATTCCATAGTAGTATTACCACGAATACATCCATCTTGGCTAATGATACCTTCATCAGTTTGTATACTTACGATTTCATCCGTTAGTAATCCATTCGATTGAGCAGATGCTGCTTTTTGGTGAGAGGTAAGAGCAAAATCTTCATGTTCAATACGTGTTTGTTGCCATGCTTTAGCAACATTCTCTGCTGTTATTCCCATGCCCATGTACGCATCTGGAAACTTATCTTCTAATTCTGGAGAAGGGCTCCAATTGAAACCTCTTCTTTGGACACGGCTCATAGATTCAACACCGCCTACTAAGATACAGTCGCCCCATCCAACTTCTATGTGTGCGGCTGCGGAAAGAATTGCTTGCATAGATGAACCACAAAGTCTGTTTATTGTAGTCCCAGGAACAGTATCAGGCAAGTCTCCAAGAAATGCCAATAAGCGCCCAAGATTGTAACCTTGCTCACCTTCAGGATATGCACAACCAACGATTAAATCATCAATCATTGAACCTGAAATACTATTCCTTTTCATTAATTCTCTGATCACTTGTCCAGCTAATTCATCAGGACGAACATTTGCTAACTCACCCTTATGTGCTCTGTGGAAAGGAGACCTGAGCCAATCAACAATCACTGCTTTCATGTACGAGGGGACACGGCATAGAACATAATAATTGGCAACGTTATTGATAATATTATCAGACTATATCAACCGTGAGGTTCATGAACAAAATTAAACTCGAAGCATCTGATAATATGATTAGAGAGTGCTCAAGACACGGATATTACTCCGATGACAACCTATGTCCAGCATGTAATGAAGAAGGTAAATTTATACTAAGATCTAGAGAAAGAGACAGTCTAGCTCGTAGACTTGCATTGATTTTAAGACATGCTCCAGAGAAATTTGATCTAGAAATGGATATCAATGGATGGGTAGATGTTAAAGATATAATTAGCCGATTCAAGAAACAAGATGAAAGAAGATACCATTGGCTAAGACCTCATCACTTTAGGGCTGTTTCAGAAACTGATGGAAAAGGAAGATATGAAGTCAGAGGTAATATGATTAGAGCAACTTATGGTCATACACTAGAGATTGAACTTGATTTACCAACAGAGAATATACCAACTTCACTGTTTTATCCATGTAATCCTGATGAAGCAGAAAACTTACTTGAAGTAGGAATATCGCCAAGCGGAAGAGCACATGTGCACTTATCCTCAAGCATTAGATCAGCAGCAGAAGCAGGAAAAGTCCACTATAATTTACCAACAATATTAGAGATTGACACTGCAAGAATGGTTGCAGACGGAGAAACTATCTGGCATGCTGGAGTAACTGTATATCTTGTTGAGTCTGTTGATTCAGGATATCTAACTAAAATAGAAAATGACCACCCCGAGTACGAAGTTGCAAGGGCAAGATGGGTAGTTGACGAAGAAGAATAATTAGAGAAATTCGCCACAATTGGTGCAGAAATCTAATTCAGGAGTAATTGGTTTTTCGCAAGATGAACAAAAGGCACCTGAAGATTCCTTGACGACTTCTTCATCAGATACGACTCTAACAGAAGATTCTCTTTCAACGAAAGGGGGGGCGATGTCTTGAACAAGAGACATTAGATTTCTAAAATTAATTGCTTCTTGAATTGCTGATTCTAACTGGATCTGACGCCTTTCTCTCTCCTCTGTATCTTCAATAGACTTCACATCATCTAATTGAGATTGAAGCCATCTCTGAAATTTCTCAATATCGGATTGCTCTGCCATAATCTTTCGAATATCGTCTCTGAAATGAACCCATCGTTTAGACACTCAGCAGAGTCAGATATGAATACAGCAATATGCCAAAGACGATTCGAAGGTAATGAGGTTATACTTTGAGTAATAGTAAAATCGTGATTAAAATGGGTGGAGGCCTAATCACTGATAAAACTCAATTGAAATCAATAAGGGAAAATAATATCACGAAAGTATCTAAAATTATAGCTGAAATTTTAGCAGATGGAAATTCTGTAATATTAGTTCATGGTGCTGGATCTTTCGGTCATCTCGAAGCTAAGAAATGGAAATTAGCCACCGGATTTGATGAAGAAACAATAGATGCGCAAAGAGATGCGGTCAAGAAAGTAAGAAATGATATGTTAGAGCTAAATCGATATGTTTTAGATAATTTAGAAAGTTTTGGCATGATTTGTGAATCACATCCACCATCACTATGGGCTGATGGATTAGGTTCAGAGTTTAATGGAGACCTTAGTAGATTTGAAGTAAGTAATAATAAAGTGATTCCAGTTACTTTCGGTGATGTTGTTAATGTCCATGATAAGAGAGAATTTGGTATATTATCTGGAGATGATTTAATGGTTAGAATCTGTAATGAGATTCCTGAAATAAGTCATTGTATTTTTCTCTTGGGAGATACAGAAGGGTTGCTAACGAAGCCCCCAAATCAAGAAGGAGCAGAACTAATACCAATTTGGTCTAATAATCAAGAAATAAGTGGAATTCATGAAAAATCACAAGATGTAACGGGTGGAATTTTCTTGAAAGCAGAAAGTGCTAGCAAGATTTGTCAGAATGTATCTAATGTTTGGATGCTTGATGGAAGAAAACCAGAAAGAATGCAGGAACTAATCAAAACAGGTAATACTACCGGTACTAAAGTAATTTAATGAAGCATCTATTATATGTAACCGTCTCGGAGATATGAGACATATGACAGCAGAGATTCCAGACAGTAGTCTAAGCAAGTTAGATTCATCACAACTAAAGATGATGGAAGAAATGTGCTTAGTAGTAGATGATAATGACAATGCCATTAGTTCAGCTAGTAAAATCGATTGCCATAGAGGTGGCGGAATTAGACATCGAGCGTTTAGTGTACTCATTTTTGATTCAGACAATAGATTACTAATGCAACAGAGAGCCGAAGAAAAAATAACGTTCCCTGGAATTTGGGCAAATAGTTGTTGTAGCCATCCACTAGATATCGAATTTGAGAATGGAGATTCGAAAGAGGGAGTCATTCATGCTAGTAAGCGTAAGATGTTTCAAGAACTTGGTATTCCAATGGAAGTTTCAGAATCATGGGATTATCACCATATAGGGAGATTCGAATATAGTTGTAGATGGGATGATGAGTGGATTGAACATGAAATTGATCATGTATTAATAGTTAGAGCTAATGTAGAATTATCAATAAATAAAAATGAAATAAAAGAAACTAAATGGCTTAATCATAAACAAATCATTGAGATGCTAGGTGGGGAAAATGAATGGTCGAATATGACTATCGCACCATGGTTTAGAATGATTTGGAAACATTTCATTTCACCTCATTACCCCAATATGGATGATTTAATTAATTCAAATAATGAAAAAATTGTTAATTGTGGTAGATTGTCATTGAAGGCTGGTCCTTCAAGTGGAAAGGAATTAAAACTAGCACTTGGTAAACATAAGGATGTTGTTGAAAAAGAAATAATGGCTTCAATGAACAAAATAAAACAAAATAGATTACATGGTGCAATGACTCACTTATTCGCTGGAGGAGGAAAAAGATACAGAGCTATCCTACCAAGGCTGGTTGGAGAGGCAACAGGAGCCGCACATGATGGCCACTATACTCTTGGTTCTAGTATAGAAATAATTCATAATTTCACACTAGTACATGATGACATTATGGATCAAGACCCAATTAGAAGAGGACTGAATGCAGTACACATCGAATATGATGATGCAACTGCAATAAATGCTGGAGATGCAATGTTAGCAGTAGGATTTGAAATTCTGGCAGATTCGGAAGAAATTAGTCCAGAAAATTTGAAATTTTTAGTTCAGTCAATTGGTGAGATGGTTAGAAGAGTAGCTGAAGGGCAACAAGAAGACTTCGACTTTGAACAAAGAGAATATGTAAGTGAAGATGAATACATTGCTATGATAGCTGGAAAAACTAGTGCAATGTTCGAGACATGTGCTGAAACAGGAGCCAAACTTGCAGGTGCTAGTCCTGAAACTGTAGAAAATATGGCGGATTGGGGGCTCAAATTAGGTCTATGTTTCCAACTTATGGATGACCTAATAGACATAACAGGAGATACAGAGACTTTGGGTAAGCCCGCAGGATCAGATGTTGTTCAAGGAAAGAAAACATTGATTGCAATTCATGCACTAGATAGTGATAATGATTTACCTGCATTTACAAAAGTTTACGGCAAAGGTGAATGCTCAGAAAATGATTTAAATGCAGCTGTAAATGAACTAAGAAATAATGGATCAATTGACTATGCTATGGACAGAGCAATGAGATACCATTCAGAAGCACATCAGATTTTAGATGGACTTGAACCCTCACCTGCATTAGAAGTTTTAAGACAATTAACTGATATGCAATTAACTAGAATTAATTGATGCACTTAGCATTTAATTGGCTAATAATATCACCATTAGAATCTTTCATCCAAGCATTAACTTCGTCGCCTACAAACATTCTTCCAACACCTTTGGGTGTACCAGTCCAGATATAATCACCTGGAGATAAACCATACCATTCATTAAGATGATTTAACAAAGATTCAATATCATGAACCATTAGATTAGTTGTAGCTAATTGTCTAATGTCACCATTTACCGATAAACAGATTTCTAATGTGTCAGGATTCCAATCTGTCCAAGTCCCCAATACTGCCGAACCTCTGAATGATTTTCCCTCTGTCCAAGGCCACCCTTTTTCTTTAGCAAGTCCCTGCCGCGTACGATTAGTTGAATCACAACCCACACACATGAATTTTGGCAGTAAATCATCACCCAATTCGATTACTAGTTCAACTTCATGATCTACATGTTCAGAATCATTCATCAACTTAATCACATTATTACCATCTTTATCTGAATGTTTATGAGATGTATTCGGCATAATAAAAAAACGTGGATAGTCGGTGATATCTCCTCCAATTTCCTCAGCATGTTCAACATAATTCCTAAAGCAAGCCCAACCAATAGCCATACTAATGCCAAGACACAATAGGTATTCAGGGCATCGATAGAGAGGTTAAGAATTCAATAGGGTTGAAGTTAGGTGACCTACTAGTAGTAATGATGGCAGATAACCCGTATGTTGTTTTAGGGGTTCCCAAAGATGCTACTAATGCCGAAATAAAACGAGTTTACAGAAAATTAGCACGGCAGTATCATCCTGATAGAAACCCCGGAGATGCTGCTGCTGAAGAAAAATTCAAATCTATTCAAGCAGCTTATGATTCAATAGGAACTGTTGAAGCAAGAAAAGAATATGATAGTCAAGGACGAGTTCAAGACATGTTTGGAAATGGAAATCCATTCTCAAATTTCGGGGGGGGCCGAGGATTCCCGGGAGGTGGCGACATTGGAGATATATTTTCACAATTTATGGGTGGAAGAAGTCAACAGCAAGGTAATGACTATGGAAATAATAGATCAAGGAGGGAACCTGAAAGACCAGTTGAAAATGAGAAAGGAAGCGATATTGAGTCAGGATTAGATATTTCTTTAGAAGATGCGATACAAGGTGCTGAAATAAAATTTAGCCATAGAAGATTGAGGAAATGTAAAAAGTGTAATGGAAAAACATTTGGAACGACAAAGAATTGTTTTGAATGTAAAGGATTAGGAGTCAGTACTAGAGAATCAATAATTACTGTAAAGGTACCTTCAGGGGCTATTCATGGACAACAATTGAGATTAAACAAAATGGGTAACGAACACCCAAATGGAACACCAGGAGACTTGTTAATCAATATTAGACTGGATGCAGAAGATGGCAGAAGATGGGAAAATGGTAGATTAATACAAGATGTTGCTATAAATTACACCACTCTATTGTTAGGAGGAAAAATACAAATTAAAACTCCAAATAATAATAGAATACAAATTGAAGTACCTCCAAGAAGTAAAATCGGAGATAGAAGAAGACTCAATGGCCAAGGGCATGATGGCGGGCCATTGGACATAGAATTCTCAATCATTGAACCTGAGAAGTTGACAAAGAAACAACTTGAGGGACTCGAAAAATTGAAAGACCTAGGCTTATGATTGATTACAACTAGTCATATATGAGAATTACTAGCACATTAATTATGAGGGACTTCAAGAAAGTCGCCAAAGTGCTAATTCCTCAAAGAAAAAATGTACATATTGCCGTGTTCATTTTGTCTTTACTAATGATTCCTGGTTTTGCTGCTACTTTGACACCAATAGATGTTGAATCATATAATTTAGAATCTCCAGAGCTGGAAGCTGCAGAAGTCATGAGAGAAGAATTCTCTGGAGCAGGTAATATTTGGGGTTTCGGACTATTCGTTAGAGATTCACAATATTTTGGAGACTCACCATCGGAAATTAGTCAAGTTGATGATTTTTCTGGCATTAATACAGGACAAAGTGAACCATTAGGCGGAATCCTAAATCTTTCAGTACTAAGAGAGATAGATGCAAAGGCCAATTTCCTTGATGAACATGAAATCTCAGAATATTACTTGTCCTTCGCATCTGAAATCTCAGGTCAACCAATTCTAGGAGTTTTAGATTTAGCTAATGAATTTAGAGTTTTTATGTCAGACCAGTCTCTATTAACCAAACCACAATTTAATCCAGACACTCTAAGGATGGAAGAAGCGCCTACTAACTGGAATGACTGTGGTAATCTAGAATGCTTACCATTCGATGATGAAAATGTCACCCAAGAACATATTGATTTAGCAGCACACAGAATGGCAAATAATAGCAAAGGAGCATTCCTTAGGTTTCTATCCATTGATAGAGCATTTTTAGAAGATAATAGTAGTACATTAATCGGCCCTATTGGCGGTATTTTAGATGAAAATGGCAGCGTAAATACTGACACATGGGGTTATGGAAGATGGTCAGCATCATCTGCTTGGTTGATATTAAATCTTGATAGAGAGAGAATGCAAAATGAAGGTTGGACATTCACTTGGATTAATGCTAGTGCTGAATGGGGGTATGATTTCGAAGGAGTAGAACTGTCTACAGATCCAATAAGATATTCGATTGATGAATGTAAAGAAAAAGAAGAAAATAATCAACCTTTATGTTCAGTTGAATGGTTATATCTGTCAATAGAAGAAGATCTGCGAGAACAAGATGAATTAGTAGTTACTATACTTCTTGGGGAAGGACCTAATGTAGAAATAAATAGAGAATTACTATCAAGTGCTTATCTTATTGTTTTAATGGCGATTGTTGTAATCATTTTACTTTGGTTAAGTCTCAGAAGAATTTCAGATGTTTTAATTGTTGGAGTCGGACTAGTACTTTCTCTATTATGGATGCAAGGAATGATAGGTTGGGGAGTTATTTTTGGTGAAAGATATGGTTTTGAAATAATTTTTAGATCCCAATTCTCAAATTTACTACCTATCTTAATTCTAGCATTGGGTATTGATGATAGCTTACATGCATTACATAGATACAAAGAGGAACGAAGGAAAGGGAAAACAAGTGCAATGGCTGCAGAAGAATCGATTTCACGCGTTGGAAGAGCCATTTTACTAACATCTTCGACAACTATAGTAGCCTTCCTTGCGAATCTAACATCGGACATTGCTGCATTGAGATCATTCGGAATAGAAGCAGGATTAGGTGTTGCTGCTGCTTTCCTCCTAACGGGACTGTGGGTACCATTAGTTAGACTAGATGTGGACTTGTGGCTAGCAAAGAAAGGTAAACTAGAAGATGAAAAAGATGGTCAATTACACCTCATTCCTAAGGAATGGCTGATTAAAGTAACTTCTGAATCTACAAAGAAAGGAATTACTGTTGGTGTTGTTGCAATCATAATCACAATGGGCGCAATACCGTTAATGCTGTCTCTCGAAGGAGATTTTCAGATTGATGATTTCTTAGATGAGGAATCAGATTTCGCACAAGGGGTATATTTAGTCAATCAAAGATTTACAGATGGAGAACCTGGATACATACTTGTGGAAGGAGATATTGCTAATCCAAAAGTCATTGAAGCTATTGGTTTGACTAGAGAGAATATGAATTCACATGATAGAAAAGTAGATCCCGACCAGATATCAAGAACTCCATCTGGCGAAGTAGAATTAATTGCATTGGATGAAATTTTGATGTTTGTACAGGCAGCAATGTATGAAAATATCACACCTTTTGAGGAGGCTGGTTGGGATTCAAGTCAAGATGAAGGAGGATTAGATTGTCAAACAATGAGCCTCTTATATCCTGGTGTAGGAATGAGAAATATACCAATACTAGAAGATAGAGATTGTTTAATATTCCTATACGGCTTTATTCTGACCAGAGGAGTTCCTGCAAGTGGAGGTTATCCAGCCTTACCACCTTCAATTACATCAGAATATATTCAATCTGAACTCGACTTAGACTATGAGAGACCATGGTTAGACATTTCTGGAGAGACTCCGCAATATGTAAGAATGACAATGCGTTTTGGATTATCTAATGCTGAACAATTTGCTAAGGTAGGGCCAGCATTAGAACAATTGGTCGATGATCTGTCACCTTTCCAAAACTTATCTCAAACTGATTTAGTAAAGAGAGGGAATATTGAGACAGCATTCACTTCGGAAGAATATCCAGTGACATGGGCGATACCAACCGGCGATCCGGTGATTAGATTTGTAGCAGCAGACTCTATGCAGAATGAAATGCAATCAACACTTTTGTTAGGCATTGTATTCTGTACTATAACTCTATGGTGGGGCTTTAGAGATGAAGATACTATCAGTCAAAGAACTAAGACTATGAAGAAAAATAAATTATCGTATTCAATGAAAACTGTAGCAGCGATGACTTTTATGGGAGGAATAATGTTCTTCCTAGTAAGTCCAGAAGCAGCTATAGGATTTGCAATATTAACTCTAGTCTTGAGTATATTTTGGGGAATATCTGGATTCGGAATTGCAGTAATGACTACTACACCTATATTCTTAGTGATAATATGGCTATATGGAATGATAGAAGTTGCAGGATACGGATTGAATATGGTGACGGTTGCAATTGCAGCAATGTCACTCGGAGTAGGAATTGATTATGTCATACATGTAGTAGAAAGATTCCGTGAAGAACAAGAAAATGGACACGATACTATTACTGCGATCGAAATTGTAGGAGGTGCTTCTGGACTTGCACTATTTGGATCTGCATTATCTGACATAGGAGGATTCCTAGTAATTACACAGTCAAGTATGGGATTCTTCTCGACTTTCGGATTATTCTGTGCAATAATGATAGGATTATCATTATTAGCAAGTATGATATTAACTCCCGCACTAATAGGAATAGTTCATAGAAAGAAAATATCAGTTTGAAACTAATATTAATTTCAATCTTGGTAGTTATCTTCGCCAGGTACTTCTACTTTCAGACCCTTTCTCTGTCTAATTTCAGCAGTAACTTTGTGGAATAGAGCTGCAGGAAGTTGAACGAAACCTGCATTCTCTGTGTTCCAAACTGCTCTACCCTGACTTGCTGCTCTGATATCATTTGAAAAGCCAAAAGATTCTGCAACTGGCATTTTACCAATTACACTTGCAGTTCCACCGTCAACAGGCATGTCTTCGATTATTCCACGACGTGTTGTTAACTCACGAGTCACTCCACCAATTACATCGTTAGGAGCGTCGATACGAATATTCTGTATAGGCTCAAAGATTACAGATCCTGATCTAAGAACTGCACCCTTAACCGCATTACGAACTGCAGGAATTGTTTGTGCAGGACCACGATGAATAGCATCTTCGTGGAGTTTAGCATCAACTAGACGGACTAATACACCCATCAATGGTTCTTCTGCAGTAGGACCTTTCTTACATACGTCATTGAAACCTTCAATCATAAGTTCTCTTGTTTCGTGAAGATTTTGAATACCTTTAGTATCATTAACAAAGACATTTGTTCCATGGATAGCATATATCTTTCTCATCAAATCTTTGTCCATTCCAAACTCAGCGAATTTATTACCAGTCTCTTTAGCATCTTTTGTTCTAACAGGCCCATCACCAAATTGACCTTCTCTTAGTGCATTGATAACATCTTGAGGTAAAGGTTCACACTCGATATAGAATCTGTTATGCCTATTTGGAGATTTACCTTCAAACGGACGTCCACTATTATTACGTTCAATGGATTCACGATAAACTACAATTGGCTCACTGACCTTTACTTTGATATTCTGTTCCTCTTGCATACGGAAAATTGTAATCTCAAGATGCAATTCTCCCATACCAGCCAATAGAGCTTCTCCAGTTTCCTGATTTGTTGTAACTTGTAAAGATGCATCAGCCTTAGCAAGACCACGAAGAGCATCAATGAATTTAGGTAAGTCTTTCATTGATTTTGGTTCGACAGCTACTGTAACAACAGGTTCTGAATAATGCCTTATTGCTTCGAATGGGGTTGCATCTTGATCTCTAGAGATTGTTACACCAGCTGCTGCACTACGTACACCAGTTAATGCCGCAATATTTCCTGCAGATACTTGAGGCACTTGGATTCTATCTCCACCCACCATCATACTGACTTGCTGGACTCTCTCAGGTTTAGCCGCGCCAATTGCCCAAACAGTTTCACCATGTTTAATTGAACCAGAATAAACTCGTCCTACAGCTACTTCTCCTGCGTGAGGATCCATCCAGATTTTTGTAATCATTAATTGAAGTGGTCCGTCTGGGTCTGTGTTAAGCATTGATTGACCAACTTCGGACTCTAAGTCACCTTGCCAAATATTAGGAATACGATATTTCTGAGAAACTAATGGTGAAGGTAGCTCTTCCACAGCCATGTCAAGTAAGACACGATGAACAGGTGCTTTCTTAGCCAATTCTTTTTGTTCATCATTGTGACAGTGCTCGAAAATAT
>Ga0209425_10001762_pt1 | contig 25025 bp, 22 predicted proteins | sample COG_05_FD_184749 | JGI IMG/M metagenome (GOLD analysis project Ga0209425, IMG submission 184749) | Pelagic Microbial community sample from North Sea - COGITO 998_met_05 (SPAdes) (version 2) | ecosystem: Environmental > Aquatic > Marine > Neritic zone/Coastal water | place: Helgoland, sampling...
TTGTCTCCATGAGATGGATCAAGCAACTATTAAATTTTACCTTGAAGGGATAAATAAAATTAGTAAAAATTTTTATTTTAGCATATGGAAAAAAACGAAAGTTCCATATAGCAAGGGATATTTCAAAGGGAATAATATATTAGACTATGAAGCAGGAGACTATAACATTCCAGACACATGGTTAGAAACTTTTAAAGAAGATTTAGTTTTTCCTTCTAACCAATTAGGTTTAGGTTATGAGATTCAAAACTGAATTTAAAGGGTGCAATATTTTTGTGAGAATATGTACCAGAGTAAAACTTAGATGCACTTAGCAATTAAATTTAGGAAGGATGGATTTTAGGTAGATTGGATGGTTGGTTCCTCATTATCCTTTTGAGGTTCACATCTGGTGTCCATAGAAATAACTGGTAGAGAGAATTTAAATGTTCTTGCAGATTTCTCACAAGTCTCTTTGTTCTCTTGTGGGATCCTGAGTTCAAAGGTCTTCTTCTCTTCTCCAATGACAGGTGAACCCATTGTGATAATAACTCCCAACATGAATTTCATTGGTATGACTCTCCTTCCCTCAACCAGACTAGTTCCATCTTACCATACTCCATTTAGAATATGTCCTCATTTTGTAAACTCCACCCACATCTTACTTCTAATAATTGGATACCTTTGGTTCTTGGATTTCAGTCTTTCCTGTCTTTGTGCAAATCTCTTTAGGACTGAATAAACTGAATTACCTGTCTCACCCCACTGATGACCCTTATGGGTCAACACACCCTTATTGTTAAGATGTTTAGTTATCCGTCTGTAACTCAATCCCCTGTCGTGGAGAGATTTAATCAAACGATAGGTTTCAAGTTGTTTTTCAGAATACCTTGATGGGTTCTGTTCTGGTAATAGATTATCAAACCTAGTACTGACCTCAAAAAATAGGTAATTTGAATACTCAGATTCTTCTCTGAAAAGTCCGTTCCGAACTACTCCACGGTAACTGATTTTGCTAAATTACGAGGCTGGTCAACATCGGTATTTTTTGCAACAGCTGCATGATATGCTATTAATTGCACAGGGATTGAATAAAGTATTGGCGTAACAAATGGGTCAACGTCGGGTAGAGCAATAGTGTGGGCAGCCATAGCTCCCAATTTTTTATGTCCTGAAAAATCTGTCAAAAAGAAAACACTCCCACCACGTGCAATAACTTCTTGCATATTAGAAGCTGTTTTGTCGATTAAGGCATCTGAGGGTGCTATCACGATTACAGGAACTCCATTATCCACAAGGGCTATTGGTCCATGCTTCATCTCTCCAGCAGCGTAACCTTCTGCATGAATATAGGAAATTTCTTTTAATTTAAGTGCGCCTTCCATAGCGATGGGATAACTTGTTCCCCTCCCGAGAAATAAGACATCATTTGACTTAGCAATTTTATTAGCCAACTCTTTCAGATAATTATCATGATTTAGAACCTCTGCCGCTCGCGCAGGGACCTCTGCGAGTGCTTTAACCAATCTAGCCTCGGTTTCAATTGAGATCGCGCCATTCGAACTAGCCAACCCAACCACCAAACAGGCTAGAGTTGTAAGTTGAGTGGTAAAAGCTTTAGTCGATGCCACCCCAATTTCTGGTCCAGCATAAGTCTGAAGAACAGAGTCCGATTCTCGAGCAATTGTACTTTCTGGGACGTTTACAATGGAAAGTATTTTTTGACCCTGCTTCTTGCAATACCTTAACGCTGCAAGCGTATCTGCTGTTTCTCCAGATTGGGAAATAAAAATTGCTAGCCCACCCTCTGGCAAAGGCATTTCTCTATATCTTAGTTCCGAGGCTATATCGACTTCCACCGATACTCTGGCAATACGCTCGAACCAATATTTGGCTGTAAGTGCAGCATAAAAAGCCGTGCCGCAGGCTGAGATTGTAATCTTGGGTACATTGTTTAATTCAAAAGGAAACTGCGGCAATGAAATCTTCTGTTCAGCTACATTAATAAAACTACTTAGCGTATCCCCGATAACTTGGGGCTGTTCATAAATCTCTTTGAGCATAAAATGATCAAATCCCTCTTTGCCAGATAATGCCCCAGAGATTTCCGTTGTTTGTATAGGGCGTTTAGTTTCTATGTCATTTTGATCCCTGATAACCACACTATCGCTTTTTATTACTGCCCAATCGCCATCTTCCAAATAGGTAATACGATGTGTCAGTGGGGCCAGGGCAAAAGCATCAGATCCCAAAAACATCTCCCCATCACCATAACCTATAGCCAACGGAGAGCCTCTCCTCACCCCTATCATAATATTTTCATCACTCGAAAATATTATTGCTAAAGCAAAAGCTCCCTCCAACCGCCGAAGCGTTGCTGCGGTTGCATCTTGGAATGACTGGCCCAATTCAATATAATGCGTTATTAAATGAACTATAACTTCAGTATCCGTATCAGAAACTAGTTTATGTCCTGAATTTTCAACCTCAATTTTTAGTTCTTGAAAGTTTTCAATGATTCCATTGTGAACCAGCGCAACTCTGCTAGTTGCATGAGGGTGAGCATTTACTTCATTTGGAATTCCGTGGGTCGCCCACCTCGTGTGTCCAATTCCAATATTTCCTGGAAGAGGTTTTTCATTAACTAGTTTTATTAAGCGATTTAATTTACCCTCGGATCTCTTTCGTCTAATTTTACCATTATGAACGGTTGCCGCGCCTGCCGAGTCATACCCCCTGTATTCCAGCCTTTTAAGACACTCTAATAAATGCGGTGTAACATCATCACGACCAACTATACCTACTATACCACACATTAATTTCGTTTTCTCATTCGTTCTAATTTAGACCCATAATTTGGTATATCTTTTTGTTCTGCACGCGTAAGCGAAAGGGCATTATCTTTTACATCTTTCGTAATGACACTTCCTGCGCCTATAATAGCGTTATTGCCAACAACAACTGGTGCTACTAACGCGGTATTTGAACCAATAAAAGACTGACTACCAATCACAGTTTCCGATTTCTTATAACCGTCATAATTACACGTTATTGTTCCAGCTCCAATATTCGTCCTCTCTCCTATTTTTGCATCTCCCAAATATGAGAGATGATTAACTTTAACACCTCTGCCTAAACTTGCATTTTTTATTTCTACAAAATTACCAATATGAACATCTTCGCTAATATTTGACCCTGGTCGTAATCGAGCAAACGGTCCTACCGTACAATTTTTATTAATTGTGGTTCCTTCCAAATGACAGAAAGCCTTAATTTCTACACCATCAGAAACCCTGACCTTAGGACCAAAGAATACGCTTGGACCAATTACAACATCTCTCCCAACTATTGTATCATAAGAGAAATACACACTACTTGGGTCAATCAAGGTTGCTCCTTTTTCCATTGCGGCTTGTCGTAAATAATTTTGGGTGATTGTCTCTGCAACGGCTAGCTCTGCCCTAGAGTTTATCCCCATTAATTCGGTTTCAGTTCCTTCAACAACCAAACATTCACGACCACGAGCTCGTGCAATGCCGACAACATCGGTCAGGTAAAACTCTTTTTTACTATTCTCACAAGAAAGCTCTTCTATTAATTCAAAAAGAATTTCTCCATCAGCAATAATAATACCCGAGTTGCATAATCTGTTTGCAAGCTCATCCTTAGTTGCATCTTTTTCCTCGACAATTTTTTCCACCGAGTTTGGTTTATCTAGCATCAGTCTCCCATAACCCGAAACATCATTTGGGGAAAAACCTAAGACAACCAGAGCAGGATTAATCGTTTCATTTCTGGTATTTATCATCTTTTTTATTGTATTAGTGCCAATTAAGGGGCTATCTCCGTACAGAACAACTATATTACCTTTATACCCGGAGAAATTCTTTTTAGCCTGCTTAACCGCATGACCCGTTCCAAGTCTTTCATCTTGAATTACTATATCAACCTTAAAACCAGAGTCAGCGACGAAATCAATCACTTGCTCCATATTTGGCCCCAAAACTAATACAACTTTTTCTAGCTCAAGTTCAGACAATGTATCTAATAAATACAACAGCATTGGACGACCAGCAATTTTATGCATGACTTTTGGTAATTCTGAATTCATGCGTGTCCCTAAACCCGCGGCCAGAATAATTGCAGATGTTTTCAAAACTTTAACTTCCTTCAAGTTACACAATTAATGTATTGCCATATCTTTACTTCTCGGCCAAGTCACAGTTTGTTACGTAATTTTTCAAGATTGGCGATATAACTAAAATCATAATGACTGCTATTTGAGATATGCTTTTAAATTATTTAACAACCTTGATCTAAATTTTCTATCTCGTTTTAATTGCCATTCTCTGCTCATGGCTTTTCCTCTAGTCAGGTAGGATTCAACATATAAAATAATCCACTTACGACCACGCGTATATTTTGCTCCTTTGCCGGTATTATGCATGATAAGGCGAGTTTCAAGATCATTTGTCCAGCCCACATAAGTGTTCAATTTTCTTTTATCCTTAGAACCAACTGTTCCTATAACATAAACAAAGCATAATCTCGTTTTCAAATCAAAGTCACCGGTAAACCCCTCGGTTTTAGGAATTTTTTTTAAATATCACTCACCAAAGATTATTCATACTGAAAGAAAGCTTTAATTCTTTAGAAGCTCACTATATCATTGTGAAATCTATTAACTCAATTGAGCATAAAATGATTAAAATATTATATAATCAATGTATTATTCTACTATTTACGTTAATTATGGTTAACAATGCCTTTGCAAATGGTCCTGCGCTTACTGGACCAATGAAAAAGTTTGATACGACCCCTCTCAGCGAACGTGAGTTAGCCCTTGATAGGGAAATCACATGGAGAGATAAGTATAATCATATTTTAAGCCTTGATAATTTCAAAGGTAAAGTTGTTTTAATCAATTTCTGGGCAACTTGGTGTCCACCATGTGTTCAGGAATTACCCTCAATTGACCGTTTACAAAAAAAAATAGGCGGGGATAATTTTGTTGCTATCGCAATTAGTCTTGATCGAGGCGGCAAAAAAATTGCTGAAAGAATGTTTAAACGGTTAAAACTTAAAAATCTATCGCTTTATTTAGATCCAACAAACGCCTCAGCTCAAAAATTGAATATAAGAGTCATGCCAACAACAATAGTTTTTGATAGAACTGGTCGAAGGTTAGGAAAATTAGAGGGTAAAATTGAGTGGGATGAGCCAGAACCGGTTCGGTTATTAAAATATTATATAAATAGTACGAATCGTCAAAATACCAAATCCGTGAATATGGCAAATTAAATTTTGTAGAGCTTGTCTTTCAGTTATTTTCTTTTTTTTGAAAATACCAATTTAGGCCCAAAAATAGGCCTTTAAAAAAAGGCAAAAGAACCAATGAAGCAAGTACAGCCAGTAAAACCAATAAAATGGTTACCGTAATTGTCTCGAGGTCTGTGTTAACCAAAATAACAACAATTGGAGCTAAGAGATGGCCAACCACAAATATCGTAGCCCATGGCGCTGCGTCATCAGTCCTTATTCCTTCGAACTTTACCTCGCAACTTGGACAATTATCTTTCGCTAACAAATAACCATCAAATATTTTGTCTTTTCCACAACTTGGGCATCTCCTGCGTATACCTCTAAAAATTACTGATCTGATATTTGAATCGTTATTCAATTGATAAAATCTTCCCACAATTAGTTGGATGAATGCCAATCCTGGATACAGCTAGCTAACCATTAAATCTTATTAATTTCACTATGTTGATATTAGGGAGCTTTTAGCACAGCTAACCCATTAACAACAGTTTTATCTCTTACGGTGACTATTGTTTTAAATTCAACCATTTTGCGAAGTTTGAGAATTTTGGCAACATTTACATTAACAACAACCTTGTCTCCAATAAAAACTGGAGCTTTAAACTCTATATTTTGACTGATATAAATCCAACCTGGTCCCGGAAATATAGTGCCAAAGACAGCTGAAATAAAACTTGCCACTAGCATACCATGACTCACTTGCTCTCCAAAAATAGACTTTGCTGCAAATTTTTTATTCAGATGAATTGGATTAGTATCTCCGCTGACTTCTGCAAAATTAATCAGGTCTTGCTCATAAATAATACGTTCTAAGTTTGCAGACATATTCAATTTTATAGAGTCAAAATCATTTAATATAATTCCATTTTTATTCATCTGCATAAACTACTTTATAATATTTAGTATCAACATGGCAAAATATAGAGGGGGTTTTTCACAAATAAAACAGGGGATAAATCTCAGCTATATAATTTAATATATTCTATAAACATAGAACATAAAATTTTACCGCGGTTCAGCATCGTATTTCAATTCAGAAATTAATTATTTCATTAAATAAACCAGATACACCTACGCTCTTGCCATGAATAGTGTCGAAGGTTAGATTGTTATAGTTTTTTATTTTAATTTACTCAATATAATGGTAAAAAAATGCAATCCCTACTTTTTCTAATCGATCAGGTTATTGGCCTTTATATGTGGTGTCTCATCATTGTTGTTGCAATGAGTTGGCTCGCATCATTTAATGTTATCAATACTCAAAATAAATTGGTATCTCAGATTTATGATTTTTTATATCGAATAACTGAACCAGCACTATCTCCTATAAGAAAACGACTTCCAAATTTAGGGGGATTGGATATTTCACCCGTTATTTTGATATTAGTTTTGGTTTTTATTCGAAATTTATTACGTGAATACGGTGGAGGCATTAGCATTTAGATTTAATATTTGATCTTTTTGTTTAAGGCACCTTTTCTATGAAATTACCCAGAGAGAAAATATGGCTGTTGGAAAAATAATAGACGGCAAATCATTTGCTCAGCGGATTAGAGCTAAAGTCGGCGATGATGTCAGAAATCTGAAAATAGATTTTAATATTACCCCTGGCTTAGCAGTCGTTTTGGTTGGAGATGACCCCGCAAGTCAGATTTATGTTAGAAATAAAAATAAAATGACGATAGAAGCTGGAATGAGAAGTTTTGAACACCGACTCCCGTCCGAGACATCTCAAAAAGAGTTATTAACATTAATTGAAGGCTTAAACAACGACCCAGAGGTTAATGGTATTCTAGTTCAACTTCCGCTGCCAGCGCAAATTAATGAGCAATCTATTCTCTCTCAAATCAATCCCATGAAAGACGTTGACGGCTTTCATGTAATCAATGCGGGTAAATTAGCAACGGGATCAAATGGATTAGTTCCCTGCACACCACTTGGATGCCTTATGATGATCAAAGATCAACTTGGGGAAAATATTTCTGGAAAACACGCTCTCGTAATTGGCAGATCTAACATCGTAGGAAAACCAATGGCTTCGCTTCTGCTGCAAGAAAATTGCACGGTTACTATTGCCCATTCGAAAACTATTGATTTACCTATTGAGACGCGTCGAGCAGATATTGTTGTTGCGGCTGTTGGTATCGCTAAAATGGTCAAAGGAAATTGGATAAAAAAAGGTGCGGTTGTAATTGATGTGGGAATGAACAGATTACCAAGTGGTTCTGATGGGAAATCGGTACTTTGTGGTGATGTAGATTTTGATGAGGTAAGAAAAAATGCCGGGTATATTACCCCCGTACCGGGGGGTGTTGGCCCTATGACAATTGCCTGCCTGCTGAAGAATACACTTTCGGCAGCATGCGCTCAAAATGATATTGAACAACCTCAAGAAAATAAGTAATCAAAATAATTGTTAAAAATGATTTCTAAATACCATCAAGTGATGGATGTTTGATTATAAATTATATCAATGTTAGGAACCCCGTGATTTTCAATGCTAAAGAAGTATAATGACTGATCTTGCTCATAAACGAAACTTTTCAATTATAGCTCACATTGATCATGGCAAATCGACACTTGCCGATAGAATGATCGAATTTTGCGGTGGACTATCGGACCGCGAAATGCAAGAGCAAGTTCTTGATTCTATGGAAATTGAACGCGAACGCGGTATTACGATAAAAGCTCAAACCGTGTGCCTAACCTATAAATCAAAAAACGGTAAGAATTATGAAATTAATCTCATGGATACGCCGGGTCATGTCGACTTCTCTTACGAAGTTAGCAGATCTTTAGCCGCCTGCGAGGGATCCCTTTTAGTGGTAGACTCAACCCAAGGAGTTGAAGCACAAACACTTGCGAACGTCTATTTAGCTGTAGATGCGGACCACGAAATTATACCAGTACTGAATAAAATAGACCTTCCAGCCTCTGAGCCTGATCGAATAAAAAAACAGATTGAAGATGTTATTGGTTTAGACACTTCCGGTGCCATAAATGTTTCAGCAAAAACCGGTATTGGCATTGATGAAGTTTTGGAGGCAATTATTGAGCGTCTTCCTGCTCCAAAAGAGGACCCAAACGGACCTTTAAAAGCACTCCTTGTTGATAGTTGGTATGACCCATATTTAGGAGTAATGATATTAGTTCGCGTGCATGATGGAAAATTATCCAGAGGTATGAAAGTTCAATTAATGTCTTCCGGTGAGATTCATCACATCGATCATGTTGGAAAGTTTCTCCCAAAGGCAACTAAGGTAGATGCGTTAACAGCGGGAGATATTGGTTATTTTACAGCTTCAATAAAAACGGTAGCAGAAACCAATGTGGGTGACACAATTACCGAAGAAAAAAATCCTACCAGTGAACCTCTTGCCGGCTTTAAACCCTCTGTACCGGTAGTCTTCTCAAGTTTATTCCCTGTTGATGCTGCTGACTTTGAAGAATTACGGGATAGTTTAGCAAAACTAAGGCTAAATGATGCTAGTTTTGCCTATGAGGCCGAGAGTTCAGCCGCGCTTGGCTTTGGTTTTAGATGTGGATTTCTTGGACTTTTACATCTGGAAATTATTCAAGAAAGGCTAGAACGTGAATTTAATCTAGATTTAATTACCACGGCACCAAGTGTTGTTTATAGGTTGCACATGACCGATGGAAGAGACATTGAACTTCATAATCCATCAGATATGCCTGAAGTGACAAATATTGATTTTATTGAAGAGCCCTGGATAAAAGCAACAATATTAGTGCCTGATGAACATCTTGGAGGAATCTTAACACTATGTACTGATCGTCGCGGGGAACAACTTGACCTAACCTATGTTGGTACTCGTGCAATGGTTGTTTATCGTCTTCCTCTCAATGAAATTGTATTTGATTTCTATGATAAACTAAAATCAACCTCCAAAGGTTATGCAAGTTTTGACTATCAAATGGATGGGTATCGGGAGTCTGATTTAGTAAAAGTCACAATTTTGGTAAATTCAGAGGTTGTTGATGCACTATCATTTATGGCGCATAAAAGCCAGTCCGAGTCTCGAGGGCGGACTATTTGTGACCGTTTGAAAGATTTAATACCTCGGCAATTATTTAAAATAGCTGTTCAGGCAGCTATTGGAGGCAAAGTAATTGCTAGAGCAACCATATCGGCCTTACGCAAGGATGTTACCGCAAAATGTTATGGCGGTGACATTAGTCGCAAGCGAAAACTTCTTGAAAAACAGAAAAAAGGAAAGAAAAAGATGCGCCAGTTTGGCCAAGTAGAAATACCACAATCAGCATTTCTCGCAGCATTAAAAATGAGTGATAATTAGAATTCAGTCATTTAATATTTTTATTATTTAAATATTCAGTCTAGCTAAAAAAATATTTTTGTATTCCACTTAACTTTTTCCAGAGTAAAATAATTATTTATCAGCCTCTTTACTAGGATCAAATTGTCCCATTTCTCCATATTCAGATGGTAGCTTCTTTAAATCAAGTTCGAGATATTCATCAGCTTCAACGGCCGACGCCACAATATCTTCATAAGATGATACGTTATTATTTTCACTGCCATCATTCAGTTCTGATGATTGATTACGACATTTAAACAAAATGTAAATACCGAGTAAACCAAGAGTTAGCCAACCAGGCAACCAGAGCATTGGTTTAAAAATATAATCCCATATGATTAAATGTGAATATTGAGTTATAAAAATCCTGGTTTGAATAAGTTCAGCAGGAACATGAGCATGCAAAACTTTATACGCACTCATTATTCCAAAGTAATGTTCATCCATAATACCTTGAGCACTATTTTCAGCGACTGTAAAAGCTAGGGCTGCAATGACAAGAGCCCAGCCTATAAATTTTCCTAAAACCATACTGCACAATAACAGCGAAAAAGAACTAACGATAGGCACAAGTTTATCTAAAATAAAAATAAATATATTGAATATCTATTGCGGGAGGTGATTTGTTTTAGTAGCTTCTCCCATCTTTTGGTTAAATTTGTTAGTTTGTTATTTTCTGGAGGGGTGGCCGAGTGGTTTAAGGCGCACGCTTGGAAAGCGTGTATGCGTTCATAGCGTATCGAGGGTTCGAATCCCTTCCCCTCTTCCATTTCCCATTCGTCTGACAGGACCGACAGCACCATTGAAATAGTTTTTTAATACCCAAATGGCCGCTTTATTTCTCTGAGTACAATTTCGGATCGTACCTGACCAATAATTTTCTGAGGCAGTAAGCTTGAATGAATAAAATCTCCAAATAGTGTCAGATTTTTAAATTGAACAATCAAAACGTAGTCCGCATCACCAGAAACTGAAAATGCTTCAACAATCTCTTCATGCTGTTCCAAGAATTTTGCAAAATACTTAGCATTTTCCTCGCTATGAGACTGAAGGTTCACTCTTACTATTGCTCTGAGTGATATCCCCATCACTTCAGCGTTTAACTTTGCGTGGTAGCCCTCGATCAGTCCCTCTGCCTCGAGCCTAATCCTGCGGCGCGAGCACTGAGAAGCAGATAGATTTACTTGGTCACTCAATTGCGCGTTTGTAAGCGCACCATTCCGAACGAGCGCATTTAGAATTACATGATCATAATTATCGAGAGATATTTGCATATTTTTATTTAATTTCTCATAGTTTGTGCATTTATTATGATTTATTCATGTATTTTGCGCCCTTTTATCACTCAAGTCACGTTATTATTGCAAGAAATAAATGGAGATAATCATGGGTCCTTTCCCACATAGTGCACCACGCGCCACCATATCCTTGGAAAATCCTGCAGGCACAGATGGTTTTGAGTTTGTCGAATTCGGACATCCTAATCCACAGTCGCTACGTGATAGTTTCTCAAAAATGGGATACACCCACGTCGCTAGTCACAAGACAAATAATGTCGAGCTTTGGCAGCAAGGTGATGTTTCTTATCTGATTAATGCGGAGCCCAGTACGCATGCTGCTCAATTTATCGAGGAGCACGGCCCCTGCGTCCCGTCAATGGGCTGGCGAGTAGTTGATGCTCTGCATGCTTATGATCACGCTGTCAAAAATGGAGCAACCCCGTATCAAGGTGATGGCAAGACTATGGATGCACCGGCAGTTTTGGGTATCGGCGGGTCATTAATATACTTTTTAGATAACTACTTCGGTCAAAGCGCCTATAACGATGAGTTTGACTGGATCACTAATGCTCATCCAGAGGGCGTCGGTTTCTACTATCTCGATCACCTGACCCACAATGTATTCAAGGGAAATATGGATAAGTGGTTCGCCTTCTATAGTAATCTATTCAACTTTAAAGAAATTCGCTTCTTCGATATCCAGGGCAAATTTACTGGGCTTTACAGCCGCGCACTGACCTCGCCCTGTGGCCGTATCCGCATCCCGATTAATGAGGATCGTGGCGAGACAGGTCAGATTGTCAATTACCTTAAGAAATATAATGGTGAGGGAATTCAGCATATAGCTGTAGGGGCGAAGGACATCTATGCTTCGGTGGACGCCATTGCGAAAAAAGGTGTGAACTTCATGCCCGGGCCACCGAACACGTATTATGATATGTCCTTTGATCGCGTGAGCGGGCACGACGAACCGGTTGATTGGATGAAAGAACACGGCATATTGATCGATGGTGAAGGAGTGTTGGAAGGTGGTGAGACCAAAATTCTATTGCAAATTTTTTCTAGAACGGTCATCGGTCCAATCTTTTTTGAGTTCATTCAGCGTAAAGGGGATGACGGGTTTGGCGAGGGTAACTTCAAGGCGCTATTTGAAAGCATCGAGGCCGATGAGATGGCCAATGGGGAATATGGTGCGTGAAGAAGCAAAAAAAAGCAGTAAACAAATACATAGAAGACATAGCTAGAAGTGCTGGAGATCCATCATCTTTAATGCTGACTGTGATTAACACTTACAATGTTATGTGCAATCTAAAGTTAATACCTAAAGATCCAAATCCTTATGAAGCGAATATAGGTGCAGATAAGTTTAATCCAGAAGCCTTCATTACAGATATAGATGTTAAGATAAAAACTACCCAAGATAGATGGGATACCTTCAAAGTTCAAGCCAAGTAGCATCATATCTCGATCTATCTGTATAATGTATCTGTTCTTATATTACATGCCCTGTAAGGGATTTATGATTTAACGCCAACAATTTTTTGTTCTTTCCGCTCTCTCCGAGCGATATAAACGACTGAGGCCACAACAACAATACCTCCCGCAAGTGTATAAATATTTGGCTCATCACCAAAAATCAAATAACCAACAAGAGCTGACCAAATTAATCGAGTAAAAGTTACAGGCTCAATAACACCAATATCGGAGAGTCTAATAGCCCAGGTAATCGCAAAATGGTTCATGATTGTCACAATCGATAATAATATAATCCATATAAATTGTTCTAAATTAGGGTTCTCCCAAAAATATACTGCTACTGGAAATGCAAATACTGTTACCCAAAAAGCTTGCGAAAATACTATCGATTCAGGTGCATCAGACTTAGTAATCACCTTAGTCAGTAATTTTGTTACCGCAAAGCAAAGCGCAGAAAATACAGCAGCTAAAACTCCAGGCGGTATTCCATATATTGTTGGTCGAATAATTATCAATGCGCCTATAATACCTACTACTAAAGCACCCCATCTCCAGGGTTCTGACTTTTCACCTAAAAAAATTATAGCGCCCAAAACCGCAAAAATTGGCGTGGTAAAGCCTACGGCAGTATTTAAATCGAGGGGTATTCTTGGTAAAGCCCAAAACCAACCAAAAAGTGCAAAAGTAAAAAAAAATCCATTAATAACGTGTAATCCTGGCCGCCGCATTCTTATACCAACACCGCCTCTCCGAAAAACCCAAGGCAGTAAAAAGAGAACCATTATAAATGCTCGGATGAAAGTTATAAAAAAAGGATGGAGGTCTTGACCAAGATACTTTCCAATCGCTCCATTTATGCTGAGCAAAAAGCCAGATAAAATAACTAAAGTTATACCAATTAAACTACTTGAATATTTATGAAAATGACTATTTTGACTTTTTATAAACGTCAATGCATTGCCTCTCATTTTGGGCTTCTTTTTTGAGAAGCAATAAAATAATATCTGTTAATAACGTTCTGGCCCTCAATCGCCTATTATCCCAGTATCTACACTTTTATGCGCCCTATTCAACGTATAATCTTAATAGTTCGCAATGATATGAGCATAATTCCTGTGAGTTTGGATCTTTGGGAAAGGAATAATCATGACTGAGTTTAATCAAACAAGGAATTGGTAGTGTAACCAATCAATATTTAGTGGGTATTAAAGTCAATGGTATGACGGATTTAGGTCCTATGAACTAGAAAAATAACCACATTGAGTAAGATTATAAAAAAATATGACTTTCTAAAAATTATCCACTTGATTTACGTCCAATATTCTTATTATTTTTTATATGGGTTTTAATACAAGTTAACTTTTAGGAAACAATAATGAAAATACTCACTAGTTTACTTATCATAATTATTTTCACCCACAGTAGTGCTGATGCCTCTGTAATTTCTAAAAAGTTACAGACTATCAATAAAAATTCATTTGAAATTAAACATTCAACATTTGATAAAAATAAACCAATTATTTTATTCCTAGCGGGCCTAGGAAACAGGGGTAACCAGATAAACCAAATCCGAGACGAATTTAATGATGCAAAATTTAATCTGTTTACTTTTTCACGCCATGAAAATCCATGTGACAGTTTTCGTACTTGTATTTCGAATGTAGCGAGAAGAGTAAAAACTGGGCAAATAATAATTTCTAATAAGGGTGCAAAATCATCACTTGAAGATATTTTTGAGAATGAAATTACAACTATTATAAATTATATAATTCAAGATAATGCATATAATAAAACCAAAGGAATATTTTTAATTGGCAGTAGTTATGGAAGTTGGCTGTCTCTCACGACGTTAAATTCAAATTTCCGCGAGCATATAAAAGGTATTATTTTTCTCTCGCCGGTAGTAGCTCCGCATAAAAGTAGCGGAAAATACAAAAATGAAATTAATAAGTTTAATGAATATACCAAAATAAATACTGATATTCCGATTTTAGCCGTTGGCAGTCAGAAAGACGAAATTTGGCCGGGCGTTACAACGTTGGATGCAGCTAAGTTTTTATACAAAAAAATTTCAGCCAAAAGCATGTTGATTGACTCAAATTCACAGAAACACGCAAATAAACTTATTTTGGGTGATCATCAGATTAAACGTAAAATAATCGATTGGTTACAGGATAACTCAAAGTAGCCCAGTTGAGTTAGTTAACTCCTACCCTTGGTAATTCAGTATCAAGAATATCGCCCGGACGCTCCAACATCATTTCTCGAAGTTCTCTTTTAATTTTCTTATAGCCTAAATCATTATACAAGTTGTTCATTTCGGACGGATCTTCTTGAAGGTCATACATTTCTCCGTCACCACTTTCTAATTCAAACGTAGCCTTATATTTTTTTGTTCGTACTAGGCGCAAGTCTAACATAAGATTATATCGGTCACTCCCGGCCCGCCACTCGTTGTAAGCAACATCACGTGTTTCTTGCTTGCTTTCAATAAGTTTTCTAAGGCTCCTACTTTGAATATTAAATTGATTATTAATGCCGCAAAAATCATAAAATGTAGATGCGAGATCAACAGTTGATACTGGCTGATCAACAATCTGATTAGCAGCAATATTTGGCCCATTAAATATCAAGCCAACTTTTGTTAAACCCTCATAAAGAGTGGGGCCCTTTAAGATTAAACCATGATCACCAAGCAGTTCCCCATGATCTGAAGTAAACACAACAATTGTGTCTCGATCCAACTCAGATTTTTTTAATGCGCCAAGAATTCTTCCAACATTGTGATCCAGCAAAGAAATCATCCCAAAATAATTAGATGTCATATGTCTCAATTGATCATCTGTCTGAGCACTTATTCGAGCAACTTTCCCAAGCTTTTTATTTGTATATTCATTAGGATTAATTTCTTGATCATTACCGTATAATTTTTGATGCCACCAAGGCCGTTTATCAAAATCACGATATCGGAATTTAGGAATATCAACATCATTTGGATCATACATTTTATTCCAAGGTGCCGGACAATCAAAGGGATGGTGCGGATCTGGAAAAGATGCCCAAATACAAAACGGATCCTCTTTAGATATAGATGTCTCTAGAAACTTTATTGTACGGTCCGCAACCCAAGTACTTGTATGCCATTCTTCTGGAAGGGAAGAATTCCATGTCTGCGCAGCCAATAAACCCTGATTATCAGAACTATTTTCCCACAAACGCCTCGCCTCGCCTACCCCCCCACGACTATGAAACCAACGTTCAAAATGTTGTCCATTAGGCGGCTCAAAGGGCAGCAAAAATTTATGGCCTGGCGCCAAGCGTCTTTGAAAATGACCCATAACCATCAACTCAACATGATCAAACCCCATGTAAGGGCCGAACCAGTCGGGCTCATAATTTGCACTAGAGAATTGACACTCTGGCGTACCAGTCGGTTTAAATGTGGCTTTCGATGTAAAATGCGCTTTGCCTATAAGTGCGGTTTCATATCCAGAGTTTGCAAGTTGCCTAGCAAAACCGAGTTCACCCATCTCGTTTGGTAAATCAATACCATTATCAATGACACCATGAGATAGCGGCAACAAGCCTGTCAAAATTGAGGCTCTAGCTGGCTGACAAACCGCGTTGGGTGTAATGCAATTTGTGAATCTAACGCCCCCAGAAGCTAGCTTATCAAGATTGGGGGTCTGGACTTTTCTGTGTTCAAAACCAAAACAATCCCAGCGATGCTGATCTGAAGTAATAAACAATATATTAGGCTTTTTTTTCAATTTCTTAATCCAAATAAGCTACTCGTCAGATTCCACTAACATCGTTGGCCCGCCAAGTCTTGCTCAAATAATTAATCTTATGATATTCTAAGCAAAATAAACTGATAGGAAAGTTTTTTATCTTTTTCTTGATTTGCTTGCCTACGAGGAAACTTTTTTTGAAAAAAAAGCCAAATATTATTTTAATAATGACCGATCAGCAGCGCTTTGACACGATCGCTGCAAATGGAGCATCCTGGATGCAGACGCCCAACTTGGATCGTTTGGTGAAAGAAGGGGTGTCGTTTAATAACTGCTTTGTTAACTCCCCAGTTTGTGTAAGTTCTCGGGCAAGTTTATTTACTGGTAAATATCCTCATCAGACGGGGACATACAGTAATTTTCATCCTTGGGAGCCTACCTGGGTGCAATGGCTAGCCGATATTGGATACCACTGTGTAAATATTGGTAAAATGCATATAAACCCATATCAGGCAATGGGTGGTTTTCATCAACGGTTTGTGGTTGAAAATAAAGATAGACCATTATTTTTAGATGAGCATTCCCGAGCATTTTATGATGAGTGGGATAAAGCCCTAAAATCTCATCATATAATTAAACCCTCAAGATATACCCGATTTGCTAGCAACCCAGAAGAATACAAAAAGGCATTAGGGGCGTTTATTTGGGACGCCGATGAGGAACTGCATTCGGATTTCTTTATCGGAAATAATGCAAGTTGGTGGTTAAAAGACCGAATAGCTGATTCACCACTTTTTTTGCAAATTGGCTTTCCGGGGCCTCATCCACCCTACGACCCTTCCCCCCGTTTTATGGAGCTCTACAAAAATGCAGAAATCACAATTCCCCTCGTTACCGAAGATGAAATAAAAAAACAACCAAAAGCGCAAAAAATCCTCCGAGATAACATGATGGAATTTAATTTTGATTCTGTAAATTGGCGCTATCTGCCGGCGGATAATGATTTACTAAAAATGCGTCGCCATTATGCGGCTAACATCTCAATGATCGACGAAAAAATTGGAGATATAGTTAAGACGCTAGAGGAAAAAGGGGAGCTAGATAATACAATTATTATATTTACATCTGATCACGCAGATGCACTTGGTGACCACGGCCATATCCAAAAATGGACAATGTATGATTCGGTTTTGCGAGTCCCTCTAATTTTTTGGGCGCCAGGGATGTTTCAACCCACTAAAGCGCTAGAAGATCCAGTTGAATTTTTTGATATTGCAGCAACAATTATGGACATATGCGATCTGGAAATACCTGAAGACTGGGATGGTGTGTCTTTATTACCCTTATTGTCGGGAAAAACATCTAAGGTTGAAGATAACGTTGTCTACGCTGAATTAGCTCGAGATCATATTCAGACTGAGGCTGAATTGATTGTAATGAGACGAGACCCCGAGAAGAAAGTTGTGTGGTACTTAAATTCAGACGATGGAGAGTTTTATGATCTTAAAAATGATCCGGATGAAATTAATAATTTATGGTTCGACCCAGCCCATAAAAAAGAAAGAGATATTATTGTCGATAAGATAAAGAACCGGACATTAAGTGGGATGCTTGCATCACGGCAAATAGCAACGCCCAAACCACAAACAGCAATGCCTATTAATTAATATTTATTCTAAATTACTTCGTAAAACGTTAAAAAAAATAGCTTCAGATGACTTTATAAAATACTTTTGGGTGTAATTATTCTCATATTATGAGAATAAATTTATTGCGTTTAATTTTCAGGTCTGACATAAATTTAAGCACAAATTATAATATTACGAATTATTCACAAATGGGAGATACCTATGATTAACGTTATCCGCAGTAATGTTTGCGTTTTGGCGCTAATAAGTATGTTAGCGCTTGGGACTACATCTGCATTTTCAAAAGATAGAATTTTAAGAGCTGACACGGGATCACCGGGTGGAAGCGCTCATACCGCGACAGTGGTTCTTGGCAAAGTTTTAGGAAGCAAGCTTGGTTTCACTCTTCAAGTAAATGACAAACAAACTTTAACCCGTTCTGCACTTAAACTTGGTCGCGGACAGCTTGATTGGTTTCCTTTTCCTACGACGGTTTATTTTCTTATGACAAAAGGTAAAGGGCCTTATAAAAAAGAGCCTATGAAAACCAAAGCTCTGGAATTATCAAAGAACCTCAGATCAATCTGGGGATGGAGCGCAAATATTTTTCACTTTGTGACTTTTAAAACAGATGAGATAAAAACTTTTCAAGATCTTAAAGGTAAATCGATATATACGGGTCCTCCATCAGGAGCAGCTGCGGTTATTTCAGAATCAATTATTAAAGCAGTTACAGGCTATAAACCCAATGTTGATTACAAAGCTGTAAGGTTGCCATGGGGTGGCGGTCTCCAAGCGATGTTGGACGGAAAATTAGACGTATTTGCCCGTCCCTGTGCTCTGGGTTGCGCTATCTTAGACCAACTAGGAATGAAAAGTAAGTACAGATTGTTAGATGTTGGCCAGGAGAGTGCCCTGAAAAAATGGAGTAAACATCCCGCTCGGGTTATAGATAAGATTCCGGCTGGAGTTTATAAAGCTCAGGTTAATAATGATAAAAACCTTGTTGGCGCTGGAACCACGTTTCTGATTGCTTTGAATAAAACCAATATTTCTAACGATCTGGCGTATAAAATGACCAAAGCGACATGGGATAATCTTGATGAAATCCATAAATCAGCAAAAACACTGGCTACCATAAAAAAGGAGACGCCTTTTACTGGTGTTAATATGCCGCTTCATATGGGCGCTGTTAAGTATTACAGAGAAGTAGGTATTAAAATTCCGAAAAGATTACTTCCACCTGAAGCAAAGTAATTTTAAAAAAACTAACGGCCTAGTCTATGTTAAAAGGCTAGGCCGGTTCTTTTTAAATTACTGTTAATTAATGGGATTGAATATGTCTCCAGAAACTAGTGTAACTTCGGTGCAAAAATTACTTGGTTATATGGCCGTGATTGTCGGCGTTTTTATGGCAATTACGGGTATTTTAAATTCTGCGCCCACTTTTTGGATAATCCCAAGAGTTGGCCCTTTTCCTGAGGCACTAATACGCTCCCTAATACTTTTACCCTCTATTTTTATCGTCCTTGTTCGCAACCCAATATCAACTGTCGTCAGTGAAAAATTTCCACAAACAAAACCGTTTGCTTGGATAATTGACGTAGTGATTATGTTGGCATCCTTATGGGTGTTCTGGAGTTATCAAGATGTTTTAATGCGTATAGAAGAAGGTCTCTTTGATTTAGAATTTATTCACCCTATTATCGCTTTAACTGCTTGCACGATATTTATTATTTTATGTTGGCGTGTTTGGGGTGCGCCTTTAGGAATTTGCGGAATAGCAGCTATATTCTATCTTTACACTGGAGAATATTGGCCTTGGATATTTGAAACAGCTCCAATTTACTTCATAGAGTCTTCCGAAGATCTTTGGTTTAATCTTAATGATGGTGTTCTGGGCACAATCATGGGCATACTTATCTTTACGGTATTCCCGTTTATATTACTTGGAGTGCTTTTAGAAGGAACAGGTGGCGGTAGGTCTCTGATCAAAGTCGCCTTTCATCTGACAAGCCGTTACCGAGGTGGCCCTGCCCATGCCGCGATTTTAGCCTCAGGCCTTTTCGGAACGATGTCGGGTGGAGCTGTTACTAACGTTGTGGCAACTGGCGTGCTAACTATTCCTATTATTAAAAAACGCGGCTTCAACCCAGCATTTGCTGGAGGGGTAGAAGCAACAGCCTCAAGTGCAGGTCAAATAATGCCACCAATAATGGGGGCAGCAGCTCTGGTGATGTCGGATTTTACAGGTATCTCCTATCTTACAATTATTCTCGCCGCCTTAATACCTGCCCTAGCCTATTACGCTAGCTTATTCACGTCTGTTGTTTTTGAAGCGCGAAGATTGGGTATCGAAGCTGTCCCGGATATGGAGGAAGATTTAGCTGTAAATAGCCAAGATTATATAAATTTAATTATGGTTTTTGTACCAATTGGGATCGTAATAATTGCCCTATTAAACGGTTTTTCGGCCGCTGGCTCTGGATTGATGGCAATGTATTCGATTGTTCCTTTGTCTTTTCTAAACCCAGAAATTCGCAAAAAACCCTACAAAATTATTCTAGCCTTTGCTAAAGGTGGTGAAACTTTTGCCCATCTTTTGATGGCCATTGGCGTTGTTGGAATTATTGTAGCTGTATTAGGGACAACAGGTCTTCCAAATGATTTCGCCCAAGTTCTTAATGATATGACGGGGTCTCATCTTTTCCCTGTTTTATTTATAGCAGCAATAGCCGCTCTAATGATGGGTATGGGAATGCCTACATTACCAGCCTATTTAACAATAATCCTTATTATGGGTCCTTCAATTCAAAATCTGGGTGTCTCGGAACTAGTGGCCCATTTATTTGTTCTATACTATGGTGTGGCCTCATCAATAACCCCTCCAGTAGCCGTGGCAGCATATGCAGCAGCCTCTATCGCTGGAGCACCCCCCTTACGTACAGCGCTGTATGCGCTAAGGATCGGGTTAGTAAAATTTATTGTTCCCTTTGCCTTTGCTTTCTATCCAGTGCTTTTATTGGTGGAAGAAAGCGGTGTTAAATTCGACGTCTGGGAATTCAGCTCTGCAATTTGTAGGCTTATGATAGTAATATATCTCGTATCGAGCGCTACACTTGCATTTGATCAGCGCAGACTGCCTGCTTGGGAAATTATTTTAAGATTGGCTCTAGCATTACTCATTCTGATTACAATAATGTGGGTCCATTGGCTAGCTACAGGATTTGCGCTATTATTTTTGTTTTGGCATTATAAGAAATATAAACAAAATTAAACTCATATATTTTGAAATGCTATGGCTATAAAAGTGTCTAAATCTAAAAATTAGAATTAAAATTAGTTTATTTTCATTGTTTTTAGAAGGCTAATAGCATTTCTTGTGAAATATTAGCTACCCAAACGGCACACTTGTAATTATTTTATTATCTTTTAGTTGCTTATATTTAATTAATAACATACTGTTATTAATTAAATAATATCCGTTTGGGAATATAACCTAAAATGCCTATTAATTCAAAAAAAAATTCTACCTTTGACTACATAATTATCGGATCAGGCTCAGCTGGTTCTCTATTAGCAAACCGACTAACCCAAGACCTCCAAAAGAAAGTGCTGGTTCTTGAAGCGGGCGGGAAAGATAGTAATTTTTGGCTTAAAATTCCGGTGGGCTACTTTCGTACTATTTACGATGATAGGTTCTCACGTCAATTCAAGACTGAGGCGAGTGAAGGAACAGGGGGACGTGAAATTATTTGGCCACGCGGCCGAATTTTAGGAGGATCGAGCTCAATCAATGGTTTAATTTTCATTCGTGGGCAAAAAGAAGATTACCAAGATTGGGAGAATTTGGGCGCCGCAAACTGGGGCTATAATCAAGTTCTACCCTTTTTTCGCCGATTGGAGAAATATAGTGGCGGCGAGAGCCAATATCGAGGTGGACTTGGTCAACTAAGTGTCTCGGACCTTCGCAACAACGACCCTTATTGCAATGCATGGGTTGAAGCTGCACAAGAATTTGGATTGCCCCTTAATAAAGATTTCAATTCAGAAAATAGTTTTGGGGTTGGCGCTTACCAACTATCAATAAACAAACGCTGGCGTTCAAGTTCCGCAGATGCATTTCTAAAGCCGGCAATTCGTCGGCCAAACCTAACGGTAAAAACACATTGTCATACGACTAAGGTTCTTTTTGAAGGCAACAGAGCTATTGGGGTCGAATGGCTTGAGAATGGTAAGACAAATCAAGCAACTTCAACTTGTGAAATAATACTTGCTGCGGGCGCTCTCCAGTCACCACAAATTTTACAACTGTCCGGTATTGGGCCACATAAGCTTCTAGAAAAGCATAATATTCCCATAGTCGTCGATGCTCCAGAAGTAGGACAAAACCTGCAGGACCATTATCAAATGAGAACTATTTTAAAGTTAAAGAAAAAGGAATCTCTCAATAATCAAATAAGGAATCCTTTGAGACTAGCTCAATGGGGATTGAAATGGATCTTAAATGGCTCAGGCCCCTTAACTGTTGGCGCCGGACAAGTTGGTGGCGGCGCATGCACAAAATTTGCACAAAATGGAAGACCAGATGTCCAATTTAATGTAATGCCTCTGTCAGTAGACAAACCAGGAATGCCCCTTCATAAATATGCTGGTTTCACAGCTTCAGTATGGCAATGCCACCCCGAATCACGTGGTTCTCTTGAAATTATATCAACAAACCCTCTGGAACAGGCCAAGATTAAGCCCAACTATTTTAGTGTTAAAAAAGACCGAGACGTGATTGTTGAAGGTGTGAAAATGCTTCGGGAAATTGCCAACCAACCATCATTTAGGGATTTATGGGAAGTGGAGGTTTTGCCTGGTTTAGAATCCAATACTGACGATCAAATTTGGAGGCAAGTTCGTGATAACGGCGGCACTGTTTTTCACAGCGTTGGAACTTGCCGTATGGGCAATGACACTAGTTCAGTTGTCGACCCAGAACTAAAGGTTCGAGGGGTTTCCGGATTGCGTGTGATAGATGCATCTATAATGCCGAGTATCACCTCAGCTAATACAAATGCACCAACACTTATGATTGCTGAAAAAGGTGCCGCTTTAGTGTTAGGACAATCCCCAAGAAATTCTGGAGATGGTTATCTTGGTTAAATTAACTGGATCTCCAGAATCGCTACGCCGGCAGAACAGAACCAATGTTCTTAATTGTATTTTGAATCATGAGGCTATTGATCGAACCCAATTAGCCCTAGAAACAGGCCTCACAACAACCGCGATTACCAGAATAACTCGCGAATTAATTGAGGCTGGTATTCTAGAAACTGGGGCCAAATCCCCTTTAAAAAGCGGGCCAGGACGAAACCGCACAAAGCTGAAATTTGCCCCTAATAATACTTTCGTTATTGGAATTAATTTTGCCGCTTGGGAGCGACAAATGGTTCTGGCAAATTTAAAAGGTGAAGTAATTGCTTACCTTCCTTTTCAGCTATCAAACCCCCAAGATAGCGAGCAGACCCTAGTGGAAATTTCTAATATGGTTGATCGTTTTATTGATCTCCAGAATATTAAACGTCATCGTATTCTAGGAGTTGGATTTGCTATTGCTGGTATTGTAAACTCAATAGACGGAAGACTCGATTCGTCTCCCTACTTAGGTTGGCAGAATGTCGAGATTGGTAAAACTCTATCAGAGTCACTTGGTCTTCAGGTTGCAGTAGAAAACCTGAATAATATTATTGCAATGGCAGAGACACGTTATGGATGTTGTGCCAAAAAGAAAGATGTAATGCTCGTTCGAGTGGGTCCGGGTCTCGGTGGGAGTTTTTTATTTGATGGAAAATTAGCTAGGGGCAACAGTTTTCAAGCTGGCCAAATTGGCCATATTCCCGTGGTTAAAGATGGGATCCTGTGTGCTTGTGGACAAAAAGGCTGTCTGAACACAATTGCATCCGGATGGTCAATTCTTGCAGACCTGAAACTTAGCGTTCCACCAGCCTCCTCACCCCTAAGATTGGTAAACGATGGTATTTTACTAGAGGACGTCATTAATAGAGCAAAGAACGGAGACAAAGTCGTCGAGCGAGCGGCATTTAAATCTGGTCATGCTTTAGGGCAAATGCTTTCAGGGCTGTATCAGGCTTTAGCGCCTGAAGTTATTCTAACAGTTGGGCCTATTGCTGAAATAAGTTCTTATGTTGATGGAATTATCTCTGCAGCGTCAGAAAATAATATTAATTTACCGCTATTTACACCCGAGGATCAGAAATTTAAATCAGTCGCATCATCTGCGGCGCTTCACGGACTCTCTGAGTTTTTATTCTCACCGCGTTTTCGCTTAACTGATTTAATGCCAAATATTTCCATTCAAGCTGGTCCTGATTTGAGAGAAACCAGTCCATGAATACATTTGATGGTATATCGATCGGACTTGCTAAACTTAGTTTAAAAAACCTAAGGAAAATTTTAGCACTATTGTTATCCGGATTTGCTGTCTACACAGCAGCTTTCGGGGTTCAACCAGATTTTATTCAAACCAGTGTCCATCTCTCATTAGCGCTGGTACTTGTTTTTACACTCTCAGTAAATGAGTCCCCCACTTTTATCAAAAGTCTTTATGATTGGTCGCTTGCGTCATTAGCGTTTATAACTATCGGTTATCATTTTATTTTTTATAGTGAAGTCGCTGGGCGCGAGGGTGTTTTAACAGATATTGAGCTTTATCTGGGAATCGGAGCGGTGGTTCTCCTGTTGGAAGGTACTCGAAGGATCATGGGTTGGCCACTCGTCATTTTAGCATTAACCTTTTTGTTATACACATTTATCGGGCCCTACCTCCCTGGATTATTTGAACATCGTGGTTACGACCTTGATCGGGTAATTTCTCAGATATATTTGGGAGCTGATGGTATATTCGGCACACCACTTTTCGTTAGCTCAACATTCGTGGTTTTGATTGTTATTTTAGGATCACTTTTAGAAATTTCTGGGGCGAGTGGTGTTCTAATGGATATTGCAACAGCGTTGACCGGTCGAGCACGGGGTGGTCCAGCAAAAGCTGCGGTAGTTGGCAGCAGTCTAATGGGAATGATTTCTGGAACCGCTGTCGCTAATGTTCTTACAACAGGTACAATCAGCATTCCACTAATGAAACGGACTGGATATCGTCCCACTGTTGCGGGAGCCATTGAAGCAGTTGCATCAACGGGAGGACAGTTAATGCCTCCTATTATGGGTGCTGCGGCATTTATAATGGCAGACATCACAGAGACACCT
>Ga0209425_10001766_pt1 | contig 25015 bp, 28 predicted proteins | sample COG_05_FD_184749 | JGI IMG/M metagenome (GOLD analysis project Ga0209425, IMG submission 184749) | Pelagic Microbial community sample from North Sea - COGITO 998_met_05 (SPAdes) (version 2) | ecosystem: Environmental > Aquatic > Marine > Neritic zone/Coastal water | place: Helgoland, sampling...
CATATCGAACGTCTTATGATTTTAGCTAATATTATGAACTTGTGTGAAATTAATCCTAAACAAGTTTACAAATGGTTCATGGAAATGTTTGTAGATTCTTCTGACTGGGTTATGGCTCCAAATGTTTATGGCATGGGTTTGTTTAGTGACGGAGGAATATTTGCCACAAAACCTTACATATGTGGTTCAAGTTATTTTTTAAAAATGATGCATTTTAAGAAAGGACCTTGGTGTGATGTAATGGATGGTCTTTACTGGAGATTTATAGATAAAAATAAAAAATTTTTCTCAAAAAACCCTAGACTTGCAATGATGGTAAGAGTTTCTGAAAAGATGAATCAAGAAAGAAAATCTAGAATACTTAAGGCTGCAGATAAGTTTATAAAAGAGAATACAAATTAAATGAAAAAAAATTTAGCATTCATAGTTCTAGGTTTGTTGTTAATAAATCCATCTCAGGCGGATGATAATGTTGAAGTTTATTTGCTAAACCAATTAGATGACTCAAGAGGTTTTTGTATTGATGTAAGAGGTCATAAGTTTAAAGCACAAATTAATAAAGGGCTGCAGGCACACACTTGCTACTCTTACCAAGGAGAAATCTCTCCAGATCAAGGTTTTAGTTTTCTTAAATTAACTAAGAATCAATTTATCTTATCATCTTTTAACGTTTGTATGGAAGCATCGTCACTTACTCCATCATCAAATTTAAGACTAAGAAAATGTGATCGTAACAAACTTCAAAATTTTGAATGGTCTAATAAGAATAAGATCCACTTGATTGATAATAGAAAATTATGTCTTACCGTTGATCAAGAGCAATCTAAGAAAGGTGGAGGTGGATCTCCAGTTCATCTAATGAGAAATTTATCACTGGAACTTTGTACTGAGTCACTAAATAGTTATCAAGCTTGGGGTGTAAGAAAATAAATGAAAAATAAAGTTTTTTTTAATAATTCGTGTAATATTTGTAGAGCTGAAATTAATCATTATAAAAAACATTCTAATCAAGATATTGAATGGATTGATGTTACAAACAATAAAGAAGCTCAACAAATAACCTCAAAATCATACGAACAACTTTTAAGAAGAATGCATGTTATTCAAGATGGTAAGTTAATTGAAGGCGCCGAGGTATTTCTGATTATTTGGAGGAATATTCCTAAATATAATTTTTTGTATAAAATTTTTAATAAAAAACCCATGTTTTTTTTATTGAAGATATTTTACGAAATAGCAGCATATTTTTTATTCTTAAAAAATAAGCATCTTCTTAAAGAATGAAAAAAAAAGATTTACCAACAAAGTTTTGCTCAACTTGTAAACGACTCTTCACATGGAGAAAAAAATGGAAGCTTAATTGGGCAAATGTTAAATATTGCTCAAAGAGATGCTCTGGTAATAAAATTAATTAAGTTTAAATTGACTTAAAATTTTTGGAATATTTGATCTAAAATTAAAATAACCTTTATTCGAAAACTGCCAACAATATTTGTCTTCTTCTCTGATTAAATAGTTAATCATTAAATTATTTTTCTTCATTGTTCTTTTCAAGAAAGACATATTTTCTCCAACAGAAGGGTAAATAATATCAAAGTCTTTTTCATTACTAGAGAGTTCAATAAATTTATTTCCTTCAATAAATTCAATTTGTATGTCTGTGTTTTGTATTTGATTTTTGATTAGATTTCTTTTGTACTCTAATACTTTATTCCCTAGTTTAACTTGTCGTTCTTCATTGGTGAGCATAATACAGTAAATCTTTTTGTAGCTATCTATATTGAAACTTTTAAAGTCTAACTCATTTTCAAAAAATACTAATCTATCTGACTTCTGATCGGCAACATCAATTTTGATAGGTGAAATTTTATACTCTCTTTGATCTATAATAGGTTGTGGATTTTCATTCAGCTTTAAATCTTTGTACTTATTATTAGTGAATTTATTTACATTCCAATTCTGAGCACTATAATTTTTTCCTTTAGTTTGAATTCCAGCTACCCACCTCCAGCTTAAAGTGTTTGAAGCTGCGTCACCATCATATAACTCTCTTAAAAAAAATTCTGCTCCTTTTTGCCAGGGCAGCTTTAATGTAAATATCCAAATACTCGCAAACCACATCCTTGTATGATTGTGTAAATAATTATTTTCTTTAAGTTCTTTAATCCAATCATTAAAACAGTCTATATTTGTTTCACCATTTATTGCTTTTTCATATTCTGTTGAGTTCTCAATATTTTTTAAATCTTCCACAAAGTCTGTCCAAACCTTAGGTCTTAACTCTAACCACCCTTTCCAATACACCCGCCAAAAAATTTCTTGAATAAATTTTTCTACTTTCTGATATGGATGTTTACTTAATACTTTTTTTGCCACTTCATATTCAGATATTAATCTGTGAGTTATATATGGTGATAAACAGGAAATGTTTTTTCTGTTTTGAGGTCCGAAATCGAAATTTCGTTGAGCTGAATAGATTGAAACATCTTTTTCAATATAATTTTCTAAAATATCTAGAGCTTCTTTTCTTGATGTAATAAAATTCATTCCTCATCCTCATCTCTCCAACCATCCATAAACAATTTCCAGCAGGCAAAAGTTACACACGGTATTCCCACGCAGAACCCTAGTAAAATTCCATTTTCTTTCCCCATATAAACTGAACCATAATGAGTTGCCGTTATGGGTATCACTGTAAGGATAAGAGCAATTATAATTAATCTATAAACATAAGGTGGTCTTTTCATTAAATGGCATCTCCTATGTTTAATGGTGGTGAAACCATCGTAGTAAACCAACAGCTTTCACATTTTGTGGTTGTACTTTTTTCCAGTTGCCAATTGTAAAAATATATTTTTTTATTTTTTGTTATAAGTTCAATTTTATAAGTGTAATTATCTTCAGTGTTACTAATTAAACTAATTTTATGGGATGTATGATTAAGTAAGATTTTGTATTGATTGCCTAAAATCATTTTTTCAAATCTTTCATAAGGCCCTGTATATTTTTTATTTTCTGGATGAGCAAATATCCATGTTTGTTTAATACCGTCATTTTTACTTAATTTATTATTATTCTTCAAAGCAGTTAATTGAATTTTTACTACATCATATGCTGTTAAATTTTTTGCAGGCTGAATAATGTCTGCATATAAAAAATTTGTAAGATTTAGTAAGATAATAACAATAATATATTTATTTAATTCCATATTTTATTTAAACTTTCCTCTCTTTGACACCCTGACTTGTAAGCTAAGTATCTTAAAAAATTATTTTGATAGTAATCTTGGTGATAATCCTCTGCGGGGTAAAATTTTTTAAATTTCCAAACTAAAGTTACAACCTGTTTATCTTTAAATTTACTCTCAATATCTTTTATAGTTTTTTTTATATAATTCTTTTGTGCATTGTTTCTGTAAAAAGCAACTGACCGATAGCTTTCACCTTTATCACAAAATTGTCCTACAGCATCAAATGGATCTATGTTTTTCCAAAAAACATTAAGTAATTTTTTATAACTTGTTAATTTTGGATCAAAAGTTATTTCAATTGCTTCTACATGGCCTGTTTTTTCATAAATGACCTGCCTATATGTAGGATTTTTAGTAAGCCCTCCAGAATAACCGGAAACTGAACTTATTACTCCTTTTACTTTGTCAAATGACTCCTCCATACACCAAAAACAACCGCCTGCAAAATAAGCTTTTTGATAATCTAAATTGCTGTTTTCTGTAGTTACAGTCAGCACACCTCCTACTGCTGATGTATTAATGATAAAACTTAAGTTGATTAAATAAATAACACTAAATATAATTTTTTTCATTAATTAGTTATATAGTTTTGATTTAATTAAGGATAATATTTTATTTATTAATAAGTAATTAATTATGAAAAAACTTCCAAGTTGTGATGAGTGCGGTGAAAATGACACAATACTTACTCAAGTAAGCAATTTTAGTGATGTTAAATTTCTTTGTTCAGACTGCTATCAATCAAAATATCTTAAGGAGAACTCAGATAAAATCTTAAATTATGCTGAAGTTGATAATATCTGTGAAGAATGTAAAAAAGAAGATGAAAATGTAAAGTCAAATTTGATTATGTTCGGTTATAAAATTTGTAACAGTTGTAAGACTTCTAAAACAATATTTCCTATTTAAAAATTTCTAGTTAAAGATAGAATACTTATTAATAAAAAAGCTTGAACAAACCATGACATTATCACAACTCCTAACGCTTTCCATAAACTCTTGAAGTTTAAAGTCTGCCTAACTGCCACCACCATGCATGCTAGCATCCATAGAGCAGAGCCAATAAATGTAACGGTCATTAACTCAGGTGTGAAACCAAACACTCTTATAATTCCAGGTGCGCTTGAGAATCCAATAGCCCTTAAAAGAGCAGCGTGAGAAGTTTTAGTTTTTGAATCTGGAAATAATTTAACTCCAACAAAATAAACTATATAGGCCCATACAAACCAGCTTAGTAAAGACAAAATTGGAGCAAAAATAAAACTACTTGCGCCTAACTGTTTTGCAGCAATTCCTGCAGCTAAACTAGAAATCACAACTACAAAAGCAGCAGACAATGTGGCGGTTTTATCTTTTTGAACTTCGTCGTAAACGTCAGGATCAATTTTAATTGATCTAAAAACTCTATTAAAGAATATTGAAATCATTTTTTTTGCAAATTTAATAATTTATTATTGTATATAACCTAATTAAATGAAATTGAATATGCAATTATCAAAAAAAAGTATTTAGTTATATAAGAAAATTGAACTATTTAATATTAGAGCATAACTCGACCACGCCAGGTAAGGAATCATCAAACAAAAACTAATTTTGTCTCTGCTAAAATAACTTTTCATAAGCAAAATGATAAAAATTAAAATTATAACTAAATTAATCAATGCTATTCCGATTTGATGAAAACCAAAAAAAACAATACTCCAAGTGCCATTAAAAAATAAATGAATCAAATAGAGCTTCAGTATTTTTGTATCAAATGAATTAATCCAAATTTTCCAAATTGCAATAGACATCATGATGTATAATGTTGTCCAGACAGGTGCGAACACCCAGCTAGGCGGATTAAAGCTAGGTAAAATAATCTCAGAATACCAGGGTTCTTTGAACGAAGCAGTGGTAAAACCTCCTATAGCTGATGCTAGAGAAGTAATTAAAATTATTAAAAATAGAGATAAATATTTATTTTTTGACATATGGAAAATATTTTTTTTATACCTCGATTAATTCTTCTATATACCCTGGTCTTAAAAAGTCTCTTGAACGATAAATTCTTTTATGTTTTGGAAGGAGATCATAAACTGTGTGGTGCGCTTTGTTAGAATTTTTATATCCAGTACGTGCTTCATGGTTTACGCTAAATAAAAAACTATTTTTACTTTTAAAAATTTTTTTTATATATTTTTTTGACAGTTGAAAATCAATTTCAGGAAATGAATCTTCATTAAACCACAAAATTTTACTTTTTGATTTATTGTCGAAAATCTTCCAAAAAGGCTTTATAAAAATTTTATTTTTTTTATTTGGTTTTTCATTTTCTAAATTAACGTTATCCACTCCTTGAGAAATCATAAGATAAATTGCCGCTAATAGAGAAGTGTGAGGCAAATCATACATGGTATATCTGCAATCAAATAACTGCTTTACGTAATGACAGGTGTACCCAAGTCCTCCACCAATTTCTATTATTTCAGATAAATTATTATTTTTATAAGTTTCACTTAGACGTTCGGCTGCATAAAGACCCTTTAGATCTTTTAAAAATAAAAAATTTTTTTCAAATTTGTAACCATAGTAATAATTAGCTGTTTTAAAAGGTAAAATATTTTTTTGTTTAAAAATTTTTTTAATAAGGTAGTTAAAATTTTCATTTTCTATAATCCAACCACCTTGTTCTGGATTGTGTACTTTTGTAAGTTTATAATATTCACTAAGAGACAATAAGTAATCTAAAAAATAATATTTTTCTTTTTCTCTAAAAATTTTCTTTTTAAATAATTCTTGATAGGTTCTTCTATTGGTCCCAAATCCATAGGTTAAATTTTCTTTTCCACAATTTAGAATTAGTTCGATGAATTTTTCCTTATTTTCCTTTGCGTCACATACGGTATTTAAAAATTCTTTATAATTTACAATCTTGCTAATAACCCCCCATAAATCATTATTTGCTTTAGGCTTATTATCTCTCAAATATTTCGCATAATTTGAAATTTTTATTATAAATTTATCTGAAATTTTATGATTAAGGTTTTTTTTAAAATCAAATTCTTGTGAAGAAATTTTTTTTGATGAGAATAGATGTATATTTTTAAAATCGTGGTTTAATTTAGCTAAAACTCTACTTACATTTTTTGTTATTTTTAGATTTATCGACATAAAATATATTTTTTTTTTCAGAATAAGATATAACTAATTAATGGTAGCAAATCAAAAAAAGATATGGATAACTGGAGCGAGTAGCGGAATAGGTAAAGCGCTTGCTCAAAAATTTGCCGCGGAAGGTTGGAAAGTTGCTGTATCAGCTCGGAGAAAAGAGATCTTAAACGAAATGGCTAACGATGAAAATATAACTTCATACCCTCTCGATGTAACAGATCAAAACCAAATTAACGATGTTTTTTCAAAAATCATTAATGAATTTGGTAGCCTTGACTTATGTGTCTTTTCTAGCGGAACATACGATCCAAAATTAGAGCAGGAAATAAATATTAAGCAAAATAAATTTGTAATGGAAACTAATTTTTTTGGTGTGCTGTATTGTATAAAATCTGTAGAAAAATATTTTAAAGATAAACAAGATGGTCATATTTCAATTGTTTCATCTGTTGCGGCCTATAGAGGTTTGCCTAATTCAAGTGGGTATGGACCATCGAAAGCAGCTTTAACCAACTTAACTGAAAGTTTATATTTTGATTTTAAAAAGCATAATGTAAGAATTTCACTTGTTTCCCCAGGTTTTATAAAAACACCTCTAACCGATAAAAATGAATTTCCTATGCCATTTATCAAGTCACCGGAGTTTGCAGCAGAAAAAATGTTTAATGGATTAACTAAAAGTAAAACTTTTGAAATTCACTTTCCAAAAGCACTTACGTTGTTATTAAAATTTCTCAGAATTTTACCTTATAGAGTGTATTTATTTCTAATCGACAAAGGTGTTAAAAGATAAATTATTTACAAATCCCTTGCTAATTTTCTTACTTTTTCCATTTCTTTTTTAAACTTGTCCTCAGTCATGCTAGGAAGAACTTCATAGAATCTTACATACTTAATTTTCATACCACCGAGTTTAAGAACTCCAGCTTTAATTCTTCTAAACGGCATATTTTGAAACCAAGTTTGGATAGAGAAAATATTTCCTCCATATGACATAGACATAATAGCTAATTTATTTTTCATTACGCCAGCAACGGGATAACCCCAGTTTCCATATACTCTCTTAAAAGCAAAAAACCATTTTGGTGCAAGGACAAGATCAATCCAATTTTCTAATATGGCACTAGCCCGAAGATTATAACAGGGTGAAATTAAAAACATTACGTCAGATTTTTCTAACCTATTTCTGTAATCAAGAACTTGATCATTAGGTGGACTTCCGTCAAAAAAATTTAATTGCTTTTCTTCGTGTAAATTTATTAAATCGACTTTGTGACCACATTTTTTTGCTTCATGAATAAATATATCCCTTACCGATGCGTTAAAAGAGTCTTTTGTATTATGATGTCCAAACGCAACAAATATATTCTTTGACATTAAGTATTATTTAACGAAATCTTTTATTCTTTGAAGGGTAGTTTTGTCTGGCCCGTCATATTGAGTTGGGTATGACTGGGTTCTTGTTAGTACGTCAATACCTTTAGTAAAAATAAAAATAAAGAAAATTATGAAGAAAAATATAAATATTTTAGCTGGGTTATAGTTTCCAGTTTCAAAAACACTTTTATTATCTTTTTTTGCTTTATGAAAAAATTTAAATGTTATGTATGTGGCTATTATTAAACCTATGTGACCCATTACAACTCCAGCCCATCCCCAAATAAAAGTGGTTAAACTGAAAACATATAAACTGAAAACTGTCGACCAAACAAAAGATAAGACAATCAATATTTGTAATCTTACTGATTTTGGTAAAGATCTAATGTCCGATTTAGAGTCATCAAACATTATATTTGCACTTTCAATCATCCAGTTTCTTAATTTTCCAAACATACTTTAATTCTATATTATAAACTTAGTAATGTTACGACTCTTTATTGCTATCTGTTAGTTAAATTAAATCAATTAATTTTATTGGGATTTTTTTCTTCTGAAAGCAATTTTTGCCTTCTTTCTTCTTCTTTCTGCTTAAGTTCTTCTTCCTTTAAAAACTCATCTTCTTCGCTTTTTTTTCGTTCTTCATCAAATTTCATCTCCCATTCTTTAAGGCGTAATTCTTCTGCTTCATTTTTTTTTCTACTCTCTTCTTCTTTTAATTTTTTTTGTTCATCTTCTATTTTTTTCTCTGCTTCAAGTTTTTTTTGTTCTTCTTCTTCTTTTAGTCTTTTTTCCTCATCTTTAATTCTTTGTTCAGCCTCTAATCGCCTTATTTCATCATCGTCTCTTTTTCTTTGCTCTTCATCTCTTCTTCTTTGGTGTTCATCTCGTATTCTTTGTTGTTCATCTCTCAAGCGTTGTTCAGCTGCCTCTCTAGCTCTTCTTTCTTCATCTCTAATTCTTTGAGCTTCTTCTCTTAATCTTTTATCTTCTTCTTTTCTTCTTTGCTCCTGGTCTTGCAATCTCTGTTCGGCTTGTTCTTTGAGTTTTTGTTCGGCTTGTCTTAATTTTAATTCCTCTTCTTTTAATCTAAGTTCTTTATTTTTTAATTTTAATTCTTCATCTTTGATTCTTTTTTTATCTAAATTTCTTTCTTTAATGGTCTGAAGTTTAATAAATTTTTCTTTGCGTTTTTGCTTTTCTTTTTCCTCTCTCAATTTTTGAAAAAAACGAATTTGAGATTTTGATTTAATTTGTTTTTTAATTTTTTTTGATTTTTTAGGTCTTGCTTCAATTTTTTTATAAACTTTAGCTAAAGTTTTAGATGCTTTTTTTGCAAGTTTTTTAATATTAACTTTTGGTATAATTTTTACTTTATTCATTTTTTAAGTGTTAATTAAATCAATTTATATAGATAAAAACTACAAAAATAGTGTCTATAATGAGTAATAAATCTTATTAAAAGCTTTAGTCTTTAACAAACATAACTGTGAGTTCAGCAACCTTGAAGCCAAACTTAGTCATGGTTGCTCTATTAATTGCTACTTTATCATCTTGTTTAAAAATCCAGTCATCAAAAGTAATTTTAATTTCTTTTCCTTTGATTGGAACTAACAATACATATTCAAATTTAAATGCTGGACCATAAGAATATCCTCTAGCTTTTCCTACTACATCACCAGCTGTACCCTCATAGTTATGCTCATCTATTTTTGTAATTTGCCATTGTCTCGTCTGAATTTCTCCATCTGTCCAATTAAACTTCTCGTCTAATATTAATTGTTTGCCATCCCATTTTCCATTTAAGTTTGCCGAAAATTGTCTTGTTACTTTTCCTGATCTGTCTTGTAAAAGCCCCCACGCTTTTACATTGCCTGATAAATAGTCTTCAATAATTAATCTTGGTTTTTGATCTTTAAAATCAGTTGGTTTCATTTTGTTTCCTGAGCAGTTGGTTAATAAAATTGTTAATAAAAAAGTAAATAAAATTTTCATAGATGATTACTTATTAGATAAAGAGAATTGAATCAAATCAATATTTTTAGACTTAAAGCCTGCTTCACAGTATGAAAAATAAAAATCCCAAATTTTTTTGAAAGACCGATCAAAACCTTGTTTTGATATCTCATCCCAAGATTTAGTAAAATTTTTCCTCCACTCTTTAAGTGTGTTTGAATAATGAGAGCCATAAGAATTGTAACCGGTTAGTTCCAAACCTGACTGTTTGCAATGTCCCTTTATTGAGTTCAGAGATGGTAAAAATCCACCAGGAAAAATATATTTTTGAATAAAGTCTTCATTTTTTCTATATCTATCAAATAATTCATCTTTAATAATTATCGCTTGTATTGCTCCGACGCCTCCCGACTTTAGATTTTCCTTAATGGTTGAAAAATACCTATCTAAATATTTTTCTCCTACAGCTTCAATCATTTCTATAGATGCTATAGAATCATATTTGCCTTTTAAGTCTCTATAATCTAAAAACTTAATGTCTACTTTTTCGTTCAATCCTGCATCAAAAATTCTTTTTTTGCTAAAATCTAATTGTTTTTTAGAAATGGTAATACAGTCTAACTTTATATCATGATTTTTTGCTAAATGTTCTGCGAAGCCTCCCCACCCGCAACCAATTTCTAATATTTTGTCTCCTGATTTAGGTTTTATGAAATCAATGAGTTTATTATACTTGTTTAGTTGCGCGTTAGCTAAATCATCATCAGGCTTATCATAAATAGCGCTAGAATAAGTTAAGGTTTTATCAAGCCATATTGAAAAGAATTCATTGCCTAAGTCATAATGTTTTGAGATGTATTCTTTACTTTTAGATCTTGTGTTTGAATAAAAAAGATTTCGAAATAAGTTCTTTAAAAATCTAACGTTTAAAACACCAGAAAATCTGTAGGTTAGATCAATATTTTTTGCAGTTAATTCAATTAATGAAGTTAAATCAGGCGTTGAGAACTCGTCTTTAACATAGCTCTCTGCAAGTCCGGTACTCCCCCCTTTTAGAATATTTAGGTAGAATTTTGGGGTATTAATTTTTATGCTAGCTTTAATTTGTTTTTCTAAATTACCAAAAACAAATTTTTCATCGTCGTGATTAGCAAGGTTCAAACTGCCTTCTTTTATTAATTTTAATTTATTCAAAATAAAATTTTCAGATAATTTTTGTGGGCTAAAATTCATTTTTCTAAAGTTATCCTATTTTTTGTTTTAACTTCTCTTTTTTTAAATATAGCACCTTTTTTCCAGAGTCTGAGTGCTTCAAAATGTATAGCTAATATAATTTTAAGCGTCATCATTGGGTGAAATAAGAAGTTTATTAACAGTTGTTTTGTACTCATGATTTGTTTTTTTCCTGTCTGGCATGCAATAAGTACTTTACCAATTTTGTCAGTTTGTTTGATATAAACTTTTAATCGCTCAACTGGTTCTGTTAATCTAAAATTATAATCAGTTTCCATTTCTATAAAAGGTGAAACATAAAATTTTTTATTACAATGTTGTGAGATAATTTTTGAGTTTTGATCTACTGGAAAAATATAAGTGTGTTGCTCATTAAACGTATTTTTAACTTCATATAAAACTACTTTTAAATTTGAATTTTCGTAACAATAAAAAATACTAAGTGGATTAAAAACATAACCAAATATTCTAGGAAAACACAAAAGTTTTATTTTAGAAATATTAAAGTTTAAATTATTTTTTTTTAAGTTATCTTTTACCCAATCAGAGAGGTTGTCTCCACTTCGATCTCCATGATCTTTATTATAAAAGCTAAATAGATTAAATTTATTATAGGAGAATAGGCTAATTTTTTTTTGCAAACTTTCTAGTTCATCTAAGTCAAATAAAATCGAAAAAGTTCTATATGAAAAGTAATGTTTTACAGGCTTAAATCTTCTGTGAGAAACACTGCCCTTATATATACAAGTTTCCATCTATATTTTAAATTGATTAAACATATCTAAAGATGATTTTAATCCATCCTCATGAAAACCATAGCCAAAATAACTCCCACAAAACCAGGTCCTTCGAACTCCTTGTAAAAGTTTAAGACTTTTCTGCAATCTCGTATTCTCTAAATTAAAATATGGATGTGTAAAAATAATTCTCTTTATTATATTTTTATCTTCAATATTTTGTATTGGATTTAAAGTTAAAAAATAATTTTTATCGGTATTTAAATTCTGCAATAAATTAAGCCAATAAGTGACGCAAGTATTTGTAAGATCTTTTTTTGAAATAGAATTCCAGCTTGACCAAGCTGATTTATTTACTGGCATTAGCTGTTCATCTGTGTGCAGAAAAGCTGTGTTAGTAACGTACTGAAATTTACTTAAAATAGATTTTTCTTCTGTTGTTGGTTCTTCTAATAAAGCTAAGGATTCATTTGCATGACAAGCTAAAACAACATGATCATAATCTATGTAGTCATCATTTGAACCTACCGCTATTCTTATATTATTTTCACTTCTGCTAATTTTTTTAATTTTATAATTTTTAAAATATTCTCCACTAATATGAGGCAAAACTTTTGAGACATATTTTCTACTTCTGCCAGACACAGTAAACCACTGAGGTCTATTTTTTAATTTGAAAAGACCGTGATTGGTAAAAAAATTTACAAAGAGATCAAGGGGCATATCCTGTGCTTTTGTAAAAGGCATAGACCATATCGCTGCAACCATAGGAATTATATGAAAATTTATTAGATCTTTTGATACTTGATTTTTTTCTAAATAGTTACCTAGAGTTAAATTTTCATTTTTTTTTGTAAGTATATTGGGAGCTAATTTATAAAATTTGATAATATCAAAAATTAGTTTTATGAATTGGATATTAAACAAGTTAGATTTATTACAAAATAAAGATCCTAGATTCTTTCCTGCATATTCTAATTTAGAATCTTTAATAGATACAGCTAAAGACATATTGCTTTTTTCGTAATCTACTTTTAATTCTTTAAAAAAATTTATTAAGTTTGGATATGTTTTTTCATTGAAGACTATAAAACCTAAATCAACAGGAATTATTTTTTGATTTTCTTTAATATCATACGTGTAAGCATGGCCGCCAAAATGATCTTCTTTTTCGAATAAATCAACTTTATGTTTTTTAGATAAATAATATGCTGCAGATAAACCTGAAATTCCTGAACCAATAACTGCTATTTTCATTTACTACTATGCAGCTTCGTCTTTATATTCGTCCATTGACGGACAAGAACAAACTAAATTTCGATCACCATAGACATTGTCTACTCTACCTACAGGTGCCCAGTATTTATTGTTTTTTATGAATTCATTTGGAAAAGCTGCTTGCTCACGCGTATACTTATGTGTCCATTCATTAGCTGCAACTTCTAAGAAAGTGTGTGGTGCGTTCTTTAATGGATTGTCAATTTTATCTGATAAACCTTGTTCAACTTTGTCTATTTCTTTTTTAATAGAAAGTAGTGCAGAACAAAACCTGTCCATCTCCTCTAAGTTTTCACTTTCGGTTGGTTCAATCATAATTGTTCCTGCTACTGGCCAAGACATTGTTGGAGCATGGTATCCATAATCAATTAATCTTTTTGCTAAATCTTCTTCAGATATTCCTGACTGCGCTTTAATTGGTCTAATATCAATAATGCATTCATGCGCAACATTTCCATTTTTACCCGTGTATAGAACTTTAAAACCAGAAGATAGTTTTCTGGCAATATAGTTCGCATTTAAAATCGAAACCTGTGATGCTTTCTTAAGACCTTCTGCTCCCATCATTTTTATGTACATCCAGGAAATGGGCAAAATACTTGAGCTGCCCCACGGTGCTGCTGAAACAGAACCCATTCCATTAATAGGTCCACATTCTTTAATAACATTATGAGTAGGTAAAAAATCTTTTAAATGTTTAGCGCAAGCTATAGGTCCCATTCCTGGTCCGCCACCTCCATGTGGAATGCAAAAAGTTTTATGTAAATTGATATGACATACATCAGGTCCAAATTTGCCAGGTTTAGCGACACCAACAAGTGCGTTAAGATTTGCCCCATCCATATAAACTTGACCACCTTCTTTGTGTATCGTTTCACAAATTTCTATGATCTGTTCTTCAAATACACCATGAGTAGAAGGATAGGTTACCATTAAGGCTGCTAAATCTTTTGAGTGCTTTGCAGCTTTTTCTCTTAAATCCTTAATATCAACATTCCCATCTTCATCACAGTTTACAACAACAACTTTCATTCCACACATTTGAGCGCTTGCAGGATTTGTTCCATGAGCAGAATCTGGAATTAAGCAAACGTTTCTATTTTCTTGATTATTTTTTTTGTGATATTTCCTGATTGTCATTAAGCCAGCGTATTCTCCTTGTGCACCTGAGTTTGGCTGCAATGATACAGCATCAAAACCTGTGATTTCTTTTAAATCATTTATTAGATCATTAAATAAAACCTGATAACCTTTCATTTGTTCAACCGGAACGAATGGATGAGGTAATGAAAATTCTTTCCATGTAATAGGAATAAGCTCAGCTGTAGCGTTTAACTTCATCGTGCAAGAACCAAGGGCTATCATTGATCGATTAAGTGCAATATCGCAGTCCTCTAATTTTTTTAAATATCTAAGCATCTCTGTTTCTGATTGATATTTATTAAAAACCGGATGAGTTAAATACTTAGAGGTCCTTTTTAATTGACTTGGAATATTACTTAATTCTATTTTTACATTTTGATCATATTTTTTATTTAATCCAAATATTTCTAACAGCATATTTACATCATCTAATTTTTTTGCTTCATCAAATGCAACCGAGATCATCTCGTTGTTCACATTTCTTACATTAATTTTTTTTACTAGTGCTTTCTCATATATTTCTTTTGTTTTATTTTTTGTTTTTATGGTTACAGTGTCAAAAAATTGTTCACTAAGTACTTCAAAACCAGCAGATTTAATGCCCTCGGAAAAAAGCTTTGCAAGTTTTGAGGTTCTTTCGGCTATTTTTAAAATACCTTTCGGACCATGATATATCGCATATGCTGCAGAGATAATTGCAAGTAAAGCTTGAGCAGTACATATATTACTTGTTGCTTTGTCTCTTCTAATATGTTGCTCGCGAGTTTGTAAAGAAAGCCTATAAGCTTTTTTACCATAACGGTCCACAGAAACACCAATAATACGTCCGGGCATTGATCTTTTAAATTCCTCTTTGGTTGCAAAAAAAGCAGCATGCGGTCCACCGTATCCCATTGGTATTCCAAATCTTTGTGCGCTACCAACAGCAATGTCCGCGCCTAATTCAGCGGGAGTTTTTAATTTAGTTAAAGATAATAAGTCAGCAATCACGATAGCTTTCCCTCCTTTTTTATGAATTTGGCTAATTGCTTCGCTAGGGTCTATAATATCTCCTAAAGTGCCAGGGTAAGGAAGAACTCCACATACTAGTTTATCGTTTATATTAGAAAGAAAATCTTTTTGATTACCAATTAATAACTTTAACCCAAATGGTTCTGTTCTAGTTTTTATAAGATCAATGGTCTGCGGATTACAATCACTTGAAATAAAAACATGTGTAGAGTCATTTTTATCGATACGTTGACTTAAGCCTACAGCTTCTGCAGCTGCAGTTGACTCGTCTAATAATGAAGCATTAGCTATATCCATGCCTGTTAAATCAGTTATCACTTGTTGAAAATTTAAAAGCATTTCTAAACGACCTTGAGCTACTTCTGGTTGATAAGGTGTATACGATGTGTACCAACCTGGGTTTTCTAAAATATTTCTTAATATAACGTTAGGTGTAAAAGTGTTGTAATAACCCATTCCAATAAAATTTCTAAAAATTTCATTCTTTTTTGAGATAGACTTTAATTTTTTTAAAGCATCGTTTTCAGATATTGGATCGTTGACTTTTAACTCCTCTGATAAAAGAATTTTTTCAGGAACAGTATTTTTCATTAAATCATCGAGTGATTTAGCGCCAACTGTCTGAAGCATTTTTTCTTGATCCTCATGCGAGGGACCAATGTGTCTTGCTATAAATTCTTTTGAATTATCGTCAATCATTAATTAGGGTTTTCTGCTATAAATTTATCGTAGTCTGGTTTGCTCATTAAATTGTCCAGTTCAGAGTTATTTTTTATTTTTATTTTAAAAAACCAGCTTGCGCCTTCAGGATCAGAATTCACACTTGATGGATCATCTACTATAGATTTATTACTTTCTATAACTTCTCCTGAAATCGGTGAATATACATCACTTGCAGCTTTGGTTGACTCTACGACAGCTGCTTGACCATTTTGCTCAACAGTTTTTCCTTTGTCCGGAACTTCTACAAAAACAATATCACCTAGCATCTCTGTTGCATGTTTTGTTATACCAATAGTTGCAATATCACCTTCTACTGCTACCCACTCATGTTTTTTTGAAAATTTTTTTTCACTCATAGTTTTTCCTTATTTTACATAACTTTTTTTGTAGAAAGGTAATACAGCAATCTTTGCTTCGTACTTCTTTCCTCTTACTTCTAGTTTGATCTTTGTTCCAATTTCAGAACAGCCAGAATTTACGTATCCCATTGCAACTGATGCATTTACACTTGGTCCAAATGTACCGCTTGTTACGACTCCAATTTCTTTATCATCATTTGAAAATATTTTTGTTCCTTCCCTTGCTATAATTTTTCCTTCAGGCAAAATACCAACTCTTAATTTGGGACTTCCTTTTTCTAAGCTTTCTTTAATTTTTTCCCATCCATTAAATCCACCCTCATCTCTTCTTTTTTTCCCAATTGCCCACTTCAAATTAGCTTCAATTGGATTTATTTCTTCGTTTAGTTCATGCCCGTATAAACATAATCCAGCTTCAAGTCTTAATGTGTCACGCGCACCTAACCCAATCGGTTTTACTTTACTGTCTATTAATTTTTTCAATAAAAGTTCAGCCTGCGTATTTAATACAGAAATTTCAAAACCATCCTCACCTGTGTATCCTGATCTGGTGACATAAATTTTTTCATTTACAAAATCAAAAGTGCCTCCTTGCATAAATTTTAAACTGCTAACACCATTTACATAATTTTCTAAAATCTCAGCTGATTTAGGTCCTTGTAGCGCGATCAATGAAGTTTGTGTACAAAGATGAAACTTATGATTATCATTTAATTGTTTAGAAATCTGTTTAATGTCATTTTCTTTGCAGGCCGCATTTAATATAATGCAGAATCCTTTTGCTCTTCTAGTTATTATAAGGTCGTCAATCACTCCACCTTTGTCATTTAATAAAAATGAATATTTTGATTGGTTTTCTTTAAGTCCTTTAAGATCTGTAGGTATAATTTTCTCTAACGCTTCTTCAATGTTTTTTCCACTAATATAAAACTGCCCCATATGAGAAACATCAAAAAAACCTGCATATGTTCTTGTTGAGATATGTTCTTTGACAATTCCTTCAGAGTACTGAATAGGCATTTCATATCCAGCAAAAGATACAAATTTTGCACCAAGATTTTTATGATAATTATATAAAGTTGTTTTTTGTTCTTCCATAATAACTCTTCACTTTACCCAATCTGTCTATGGTACCTGAGAGATTTGCTCCTTCGGTGAGGCTCGCGCCTGCTTTCCAGAGTTATTATTATAACGGTCCTTTTGCCTGAGAGTTTCCTGGGTGTTGCTCCTTCGGCGCCAATATTATTGGACTCTCCCGTTAATTTCTTACTTTCAATTAATTTTAACAAAAAGTCAAATTCAATTAAGAAGCTTTTAGATTTTTTTTATCAATGCTCTTAATAATGACGGCAAGCATTATAAGGACTCCTCCCATAAATACACTTAATGGTGGTATTTCATTCAAAAATAACCAAACCCAAAAAGGAGCAAATAATGTTTCAGTTAACATTAAAATTCCAACCATGACAGCAGGTGTTGTTCTTGCGCCTATAGTGATAGCTATAAACCCAAAAGCATGCTGAAAAGTTCCTATCAAAAAAGCAATATAAAGATCATGAGCTGAAACCAAAATAGTTTTTGACATAAAATATCCATATGAACAACTAAGTAATCCGGCATAAAGAAGTGAGGGAACCAGATCCACCTTAGGATATTTTCTAATAATTAAAATTAAAGCCGCAAAATTAATTGGAATAAGCAAGGCAATAAGATCGCCGTACAATGACCCTGTTGACAAGGAATCTCCTACCATAATTACAATGCCAATAACTGCTAAAATAATTGATAAAAAAGTTTTCGAAGATATCTTTTCTTTTAAAAATAAATAACCAAATAAAGCTAAAAATATAGTTTGAGTGCTTATAATAAATACGACATTAGCTACCGTTGTCTCAGTCATAGCTATAATATAAGCAACAAAACTTGTGGACATTAAAATCCCAGCTAGAAAAGCGTATAATCCAGATCTTTTAATTACAGATAAAGTCTCTTTTTTATAATTTAAAAATAAAAAAAAAATAAGGGTCAAACTAAAAAAAAAAGCACGCCAAAACAACATTTGCCAAATATCTGCTCCTTCAAATTTCCTTATAAGTAATCCGCCCCAACTCAAAAAAAAACCACCAGCTAAACAAAGGATATATCCAGGAATTCTATAAATTGAATACATTTAAAATTTTTTTAATATTCTCTCAAAAAAATAATTTAACGTTACTGATCTTATAATCATAAAAAATAGCAAAGAAAGCCACAAACCATGATTGCCGAAATTAACAACTAAAAAGTTTGAGGATGTCAAAAAAAGTAAGACTGAAATTATCATTGCATTCCTCATCTCAGCTGTATTGGAGGCTCCGATAAATATACCGTCAAATTGATAACAAATAGACGCAACAGGAGGAATTATAACAATCCAGAAAATATAATTAAAAGTTAAAAATTTTAAATAATCTAAACTTGTTAATTCATTAATAATAAGATTAAAAGAAAATAAATAAATTAAAGATATAATCAAACCAGAAAAAATGCTCAATTGAAAAGAATTAGAAACAACTTTAAGAAAAGAACTCTTAGCTCTTTTACCAATAGTGTACCCAATAACTGCCTCGGTAGAAAAAGCATAAGCATCTAAAAAAAAGGAAGCAAACAATATAAACTGCATTAGTAAAGCATTAACTGCTAAATAATTTTCACCAAGCTTAGAACCTTGATAGGTGAACCATAAAAAAGAAAAAGTTAAAAAAATTGTTCTAATAAAAATATCAAAATTAATATTAAATAATTTAATTAATTTTCCTATAGAAAATATTTTTCTAAATGAAAATAAGCTTTTAAGTTTATTCTTTAATTGAAAATAACTAACTATTAGAAAAATAATTATTGTTAAATAAGCTGCAATAACAGTTCCTGCGGCTACACCAGAAATTCCTAAATCATAATTAATAACTAACACTGTACTCAAAATAGCATTGCCAAAACAAAAAATTGATATCATTAAACTTGATATATTTGTTTTTTGTAAACCTAAATAAAATCCTGTTAAAACATAAATAATAAATTCAGCAGGTGCAGATAATAATCTTATTGAGATATAGTTATTTATTAAAATAAACGTTTCTTCAGAAGTTGAAAAAAAAAGTTTAACTAAAATTAAAATTGAATCTTTAAATAAAATTATAAGCAAACCAAGAAAAAAAGCTAAAATTAAATTTCTTACAAGTGTTTGAATGATTTCGCTATAATCTTTCCGACCTAATGCTTGAGCGACAAGTCCAATGGTCCCCATACGTAAAAACCCAAAGCTCCAAAGTATCATAGTAACTACTGAAGTTGCGATACTGATGGCGGCCAAAAATTTTTCATTGTCTAAGTGGCCCATCAAGCCGGTATCTACCAAGCCAGCAAAAGGTATAGCTATATTGGAAAAAAAAATGGGGATGGCCAATTTGAACAAATAAGACTTAGAAGTGTTTGCAGAAAAGCTCATTTCAGACAATGAGATATTTTATTCTTTAGTTTTTTACAATTAAATAATATAAATAAACTTGAATGTTTCTTGAACAATCTATTATTTTTTTCCAAATAATTTTCATTGATATTGTTATGGCCGCTGATAATGCAATCATAATTGGCATGATTGCTGCTAACTTTGCTCCAGATAATAGAAAGAAAATAATAGCTTTTGGTGTTGCAGCTGCATTTATTTTTAGAGTAATTTTTGCCTTAAGTGCTACTTTTCTTTTAGCAATTTCATGGATTAAAATTTTAGGCGGTATTTTATTGCTTTGGGTAATTTATAATTTAAGAAAAGATTTATTTGAGACAAAAAAAACAAGATCGCCAAACTTAAAATCTAAAGAAAATATTTCATTCAGCACTGGTGTTTACCAAGTTTTAGTCGCCGACATTACTCTAAGTTTAGACAATGTTTTAGGTGTTGCAGGAGCAGCTAAACAACATTATTGGTTGTTAGTTACTGGATTATTAATTTCAGTAGTTTTAATTGGAACCTTAGCTTCATATTTTGCCAAATATATTAAAAATCATCGTTGGTTAGGCTGGTTAGGCATAGCAGTAATCTTTATAGTAGCACTACAATTAATTCTAGGTGGACTAGACAATTTAGATGTCATTAAAATAAATGATAATTTTAGAAGCTTGTTCCATGTATGAAAGACTTTTGTGTTGTAGGTAGTGGGATAGCCGGTTCAACGATTGCTAATTTACTAGCTAAAAAATATTCAGTAGAAATATTTGATAAAGCAAGGGGACCTGGCGGTAGAACCTCTAATAGAAGATATAACAACAAGTTAAGTTTCGATCACGGCCTTCAATATTTTTCACCCAAATCTAATGCATTTAAAAAGTTTTTATTAAATTTAAAAAAAAAAAATATTATAAAAGAATGGAATGGACAACATTTAGATTTTACTTTTAAAAAAAAAGTAAGTTTAGTAAAATACATAGGAACAAAGGGAAATAACGATATTTGCAAATACTTGATTAAAAATATCAAGGCAAATTATAGCTCAACAGTTACAAATATTAGATTTAATTCAAATTATTGGACAATTACTCTTAATAATAAAGATAAATTTTTTTTTAAAAATTTGATTCTAACCTGTCCTTTTCCTCAACTAAAAACACTTGCCGCAAGGTATGTAAAAAAAGAAATATCAAATCTAAAAGTAAAAATGACACCAAATATAACAGTTATTGTTGCTTATAAAAAATACAAAAAATTAAATATAAATAGTATAAGATTTAATGATCAAATTATCGCCTGGGCAGCTCAAGAGAATACTAAGAATAGATTTAAAACAAATCAAGTTTTATGGACCATTCAATGCAAAGAATCTTTCTCAAATAAAATAATTAATTTATTCAAAAAAAACAAAAAAAAATACTTGGCTACAATACTTAAAAAATTTGAAGATTTGTTGGGCTACCAAGCTAAAAAAATAGTATTTAAAAATATACATGGATGGAAATATTCCTCCAGTAAAAACGCCACTTCTTCGGAGTTTATTTGGAAAAATAAATTTAAAATAGGAATATGTGCTGATTGGTTTAACGGACCTTATGCTGAAGATGCTTGGTTAAGTGCAAACTCTCTTTATGAAGGAATAAAAAAAAACCCACCTCGTTAAAGATGGGTTTAAATTTTGTTTAACTTTTTTTATAATCTAAAATGCGTAACCAAGTGCAAATGTAAGTCTAGTTACATCTAAGTCAGCGTTAATAGTATTACCTTTATCAGTATCTTTTGAAACAACAGTTATGTCTTCAAAGTCTGTGTATGAACCTTCAATTTTGTAATACATTGAATCTCCAAATCCAGATTTGTAACCGATACCTAATTGGTAACCGTCAACTTGATCGTTACCGTAACCTGTTTGAGTATCTGTTTGAGTGTTTGTTTCAGTAGTTTCTACGTCAATTGAAACCCAACCAGCTTTTGCATAGTAACCAGATGAACCCATTGGTACTTCTGCATATACTGTATAGTGATTAGATATTTCAGCGTTAGCTGTTCTTGTTCCGTCTTCGGCATCTAAGAAAGCATTATCAGTTCTTGATAAATTCTCATCGTTAACTTCCGCTTTCCCTGGCACAAGATCTACACCAAGAGTTATTCCAAAAGCTTGATCGATTGTGTATTCAGCAAAAAGTGATCCAACCATTGCATTGGCGTTCGCATCTCCTTTTCGTGTTGAAGTATCGGCAGTTCCGTCTGTATCTTTCTCAGTACCTTCTGCATTTACTTTCAGAAGTGATCCAGTTACACCAAAACCTGCTCCGGCGAAAGAAGTTGTTGAAAATGATACGATTGCAATCGTAGCTATCAACATGTTTCTTAATTTAATCATTTTATTCCCTATAATGTTATTTTTATAAAATTAACTTATTGTCTTATAGCTTATTTCTTTTAGTTTGGGAGTCATATCTTTTTAAAATTTAAGCCCAAAGTTCGAAAAAGTGTTGATTTATATGGATAAAATAGTGATTTTTTTATCACACTTTTGAATAAACTACATGAAGATATAGCTCTTTAATCTCCGCAAGTTAATTCAAAATAGTGATTCTTCTACTAATTTGTTAACTGGTTTATTGTTGATTTAATTTTTTTTCTAAAGAAAAAAGGAAGTATAAAACCAACAAAAGTAATACTCCAAATAACAATAGAGACATTAGAAGATATTAACATAAACCAGTCTCCATCATGAATGGTCATAGCTCGTCTTAAGTTAGATTCCATATGTTCACCCAAAATAACTCCCATGATTATAGGCACCAAAGGAATATCTAATTTTCTAAGTATCCATCCCAATAAACCAAACATCACCATAATAATCAGATCAAAACTAGATCCTGAAATTCCGTAAATACCTACAAAAGACACCATCGCTACAACTGGCATCAGATATTTTGATGGGATTAGTAATATCTTTGAAAAGTATTTAACTAGTGGAATATTTAAAATTAACAAAACTATATTTCCAATGAATAAAGCAGCAATTAAACCCCATACTACATCTGGGTTTTGTTTAAATAAAAGAGGGCCTGGCGTAACATCAAGTGTCATTAACATTGCAAGCAGAACGGCAGTTGTTCCAGATCCTGGAACACCAAGAGCAAGCATTGGAACTAGCGCTCCGCCTGCTGCTGCATTATTTCCTGCCTCTGGAGCCGCAACTCCTCTTTCATCGCCTTTGCCAAAAGTATCATCTTTATTAGAAATTTTTTTTTCAAATGTATAAGCTACAAAAGATCCAAGTGAAGCACCTGCGCCAGGTAAAACTCCTGATAAAAAACCTAAAAAGGTTCCTCTGAATAATGATGGAACAATTTTTAATACCGTTTTAAGTTTTGGAATAATGTTTCCAATTATTATTGATTTTTCTTTGTTAAGTTTATCTAAGTTTGTATTTTCTATAAACACAAATACTTCAGATACTGCGAATAAGCCTACGATGACTACTAAAAAATCAATCCCATCATAGAGTTCTATTATTTCATAACTCATTCTTGGAACGCCAGTTTGATGGTCAACACCAATAGTCGCAATTCCTAAACCTAAACAAGATGCCAGAACAGTTTTAGATTGATTTTTTGAAGCGACACCTCCAAGTGTTGCAAAAGCCATAACAAATAAAGCAAAATATTCCACAGGTCCAAATAATAAAGCTACTTTAACAAGTTGTGGAGCTAATAGAACTAATCCAACTGTTGCGAACATTGCTCCAAAAAAAGACGCAAGGCCTGTAAGTGTTAATGCTTCACCTGCTCTTCCACTTTTTGTCATTGGATAACCATCTAAACAAGTCATCATCGCAGGTTCGTCTCCTGGAATATTTAAAAGAATAGAAGAAATTCTACCTCCATACATTGCTCCGTAATATACACTTGCAAGTAAAATCATTGAAGCAGCAGCTGATAGTCCTAGGGAAAATGATAAAGGAATTAAGATAGCTACTCCATTTGCTGGGCCAAGACCAGGTAATGCTCCAAAAATTGTTCCTAGGATGCAGCCGATTAGCGCTAATGTAAAATTTTCTAAAGTAAGAGCAACTTTAAAACCATCTATTAAAAGATCAAATATTTCCATTAGAATCCAAGCGGTCCTGTTGCTAATGATAAACCTAAAACTTTTCTAAATAAGATAAAAATAGTGACTGATATAATTAGCCCTGCAGTAAAAGCTGATGTTAATTTTGCACCTAATCTCCATGATATAAAGCTTGATGCAAAAAAAGTTGAAAAAACAAAGCCTATAATTGGTAAAAAAACTGCATACATAACTAAAATTAAAGCCGTCATTAAAATTTCAATGATTTTTGAGAATCTAGGCCAAATAGGTTTTATGTCTGGTTTAATAATTAGAAATAAGGATGAAGTTATTAAAAAGAATGAAACAATATAAGGATAAATTTTTGGACCAATGTGATCTGAGATAAAGCTTTCTTCTACTATATATGCAGAAAAAATATAAAAAATTGATAATAAAAGTGTAAAAACACCAAAGACTCTATCGTTCATAAAATTGATAGCGCCTCTTACGAGGCGCTAAAATTTAATAGATTTACTTAATTATACCGATTTGTTTAGAAATAGTTTGAATTGAAGCAACTGAATTAGCAACGAAGCCCTCGAAAGCTTTCCCTGATAAATCTAGTGGTGCTAAACCATTCTTAGCCATTGTCTTTTTCCATTGTGGCGTATCATACATTTTTTTAATAGCACCAGCCCAAAAGTTATAAGCGTCATCGCTCATTCCTTTTGGAACATAGAAACCTCTCCAGTTAGCTCCTACGACATTTACACCTTGTTCTTTGGCAGTGTAAAATTTCGAGAAATCTCCAGGAAGTCTATCTGGTGAAAGTACAGCTATAATTTTGATATCTCCAGCATCAACAAACCCCTTGATTTCAGAAACATCACCTGTGAAAATTTGAACATTTCCAGCAAGTAATTGAGTTACAGCATCTCCTCCACCATCAAAAGAAACGTATTTAATTTTACGAACATTTGATATTCCATATTCTTTTGCGGCCATTAAAACTTTTAAATGATCCCAACCACCTACAGCGGATCCACCACCGATAACCCATTTTCTAGGTTTGTTTTTAAGGTTTTCTAAAAGTTCACCTAAAGTTACAACGTCTGAGTCTCCCGCTACTGCAATTACACCGTAATCAGCACCAATTGTTCCAACCCATTTAACTTGATCCATTGAATTTCCTGGATAAGCTCCTTGAGCAAGTCTTGTTGCTGTAGCTGCCGAGGCTGCTACG
>Ga0209425_10001767_pt1 | contig 25006 bp, 27 predicted proteins | sample COG_05_FD_184749 | JGI IMG/M metagenome (GOLD analysis project Ga0209425, IMG submission 184749) | Pelagic Microbial community sample from North Sea - COGITO 998_met_05 (SPAdes) (version 2) | ecosystem: Environmental > Aquatic > Marine > Neritic zone/Coastal water | place: Helgoland, sampling...
AATGAAAATACTCTCTTATGTGGTTTAGGTTGTCGTGACTCTCTAAGAGTTGAAGCAGGATTAAGTCTCTATGGTAATGAGATCAATGAAGATATTACACCAATTCAGGCTAACCTTTCATGGGCTCTAGATAAAAACAGATTAGAAGATGATAATTTAAATGGCTCAAATATTTTATTGAGCCAACTTCAAGAAACTAAAAAAACTAGAAAAATTGGTATAACGCCTGTTAATAAAACTATGCTGAGAAATAATATGACTTTATATAACAAGGAACAAAAAGAGATTGGATATATAACAAGTGGATGTTTTTCACCTGTTCTTAAGAGATCAATTGGTATTGGCTATATTAATAATTTTACTAACAAATTAGATAAACTTTTTGTAAATGTTAGAGGGGATTTTGAGGAAGTTATAATAGATAATATTCCTTTTGTTAAAAAGAATTATAAAAAAGGAGGTTAAAATGAGTGAAAAGAAATATACAAAAGAGCATGAATGGGTAGAGGTTGAGGGAGACACGGCTACTGTGGGTATAACTAATCATGCTCAAGAAAGTTTAGGGGATATAGTATTTATTGATTTGCCAACAGTAGGCAAAGAAGTGAAATCTAATGAAGAACTTTGTGTTATTGAGTCAGTAAAAGCAGCATCTGATATTTATGCACCCATAGATGGTGAAGTAATAGAAATAAACAATAACCTTAATGATGACGCATCAATAGTTAATCAAGATCCTGAAAAGGATGGATGGATATTTAAAATGAAAATGGCTGATCCAAATCAATATAATAATTTAATGACTTTGGAAGAATATTTAGCTTCATTGGAAAATTAAAATGATTGATATAAACTCTTTTGCGAGCAGACATATAGGTCCTAGAAATGAAGATATTAAGAATATGCTTGAGGTTGTTAAGTGTAAAAGCTTAGATGAATTAATTCAAAAAACTGTACCAGATCATATTTTGTTTAAGGACAAATTAAAATTAAGACCGGGAATGTCTGAAGAGTTTAATAAAGTTAACATGCAACTATTATCTTTAAAGAATAAATTTAAAAAAACATATATTGGACTTGGATATCATAACACTGTCACACCAAGTGTAATTTTAAGAAACATATTAGAAAATCCAGGATGGTATACAGCTTATACTCCTTATCAACCTGAGGTATCTCAGGGTCGTTTAGAAATGTTAATGAATTTTCAACAAATGATTATTGATTTAACGGGTATGGATATTGCTAATGCTTCATTGCTTGATGAAAGTACTGCTGCTGCTGAAGCAATGATGATGGCATATAAAATTAAAAAAAGTAAACAACATACTTTTTGTTTACAAAATACTTGTCATCCTCAAACAGTTTCCGTTTTAAAAACAAGAGCTCATCCGTTAGGAATTAAAATTATTGAAGGTAAGCCCAATGAAGATACTTTTGGATGTTTTATCCAAAACCCAGATACTTACGGTGAAATACATGATTTAGAAAAATATATTTCTAAAAACAGTTCCCAGGATATTATATCTATAGTTGCTGCGGATATTATGAGTATGGTAATTATGAAATCGCCAGGATCTTATAATGCAGATATTGTTATTGGGAGCACACAACGTTTTGGTGTTCCAATGGGATTAGGTGGACCTCATGCAGCTTTTTTTGCGACTAAAGATGAATTTAAAAGATTAATGCCAGGTAGATTAATTGGTGTTTCTGTTGATAGAAATAATAAACGTTCTTATCGAATGGCTCTTCAAACTCGAGAACAACATATAAGAAGAGAGAAAGCGACAAGTAATATTTGTACTGCCCAAGCTCTGTTAGCAATTATTGCTGCTGCATATGCAATTTACCATGGACCTGAGAGATTAAAAAATATTGCAAGTAATATTAACTATAATGCAAGATATCTAAAAAAATCCCTTCAAGAAGTAGGATTAAAAATTATTTCTAATAAATTTTTTGATACTTTAGTTATAGAAGACAGCAATGCAGAAATATGGTTTAATAAATCAGTTAAAGAAGGCATTAATTTTAGATTAATAGATAGCACTAAATTCTCTCTTACAATTGATGAAACGACTACTTTAGAAGATATTGATAATTTAATATTATTTTTTAACTCTTCAAATAAAGAAATAAATATTGAGAAAATTGAAAAAGATCTTGGTACTATATTTTCTGATGAAAGTTTAATTAGAGAGGATGAAATTTTAACTCATCCAATTTTCAATATTTATCATTCTGAAACAGAAATGATGCGTTATTTAAAAAAATTAGAAAATAAAGACATTGCATTAAACAGATCAATGATACCTCTTGGTTCTTGTACTATGAAATTAAATGCTGCATCTGAAATGTTACCTATTACCCTTCCTGGTTTTGCTAATGCACATCCTTTTCTAGAAAAAAATCAAAGAGAAGGTTACAATCAAATGATGCATGAATTAATTTCTATGCTGAAAGATATAACAGGATTTGATGCAATATCATTACAGCCTAATGCAGGAGCGCAAGGTGAATTTGCAGGTTTGTTAGCAATTAAAAAATACCACGAGTCTAATAATCAAGATAATAGAAATATTTGTTTGATACCTAATAGTGCTCATGGAACTAATCCTGCTAGTGCACAAATGTGTGGAATGGAAGTATCAATAGTGAAATGTGATGATTTAGGTAATGTTGATTTAAATCACCTTGAACAAAAAATTAATGAAGCTGGTGAAAACCTTGCGGCATTAATGATCACATACCCATCTACCCACGGTGTTTTTGAGGAGTCGATTTCAGACATATGTGAAAAAATTCATAGTGCTGGAGGTCAAGTTTATATGGATGGAGCTAATCTTAATGCAATGGTTGGTATTGCAAAACCGGGTAAATTTGGCCCCGATGTTTCTCATATGAATCTTCATAAAACTTTTTGTATTCCTCATGGAGGAGGTGGGCCTGGTATGGGGCCTATTGGCGTTAGGTCACACTTAGAAAAATTTTTACCTGGTCATCCTATTGTGCAAAATGAATTAGGTTTGACAGAACTTGATGCTGTATCTGCAGCTCCTTGGGGAAGTCCATCTATATTACCAATTTCATACTCATATATATCAATGATGGGTGATGAAGGTCTTAAATTAGCTACCCAAGTAGCAATATTGAATGCCAATTATATTAAAGAGAAACTAAAAGATTATTTCCCTTTGCTCTATTCAGGTAAAAACGGAATGGTAGCCCATGAATGTATAATTGATATCAGACCAATAAAAGAAGAATTAAACATATCTGAAGAAGATATTGCAAAAAGATTAATTGATTATGGCTTTCATGCTCCTACAATGTCCTTTCCTGTGCCTGGGACATTAATGATTGAGCCTACTGAAAGTGAGTCTAAAGAGGAAATAGATAGGTTTATTACTGCTATGGTATCAATTTATAAAGAAATTCAAAAAGTTCGTGATGGTCAATACGACCGTGAAGACAATCCTATTAAAAATGCTCCTCATACTATCGAGGAGATATCATCTGATAATTGGACTCATTCGTATTCGCGAACTGAAGGTGCATTCCCACATTCATATTTATATAACAATAAATATTGGGCGCCTGTTGCAAGAATTGATAATGTGTACGGTGATAGAAATTTATTTTGTGTTTGTCCGCCCATTGAAGAATATGAAGACGTTTCTAACGCTTAGATAGAATGATCTATATTAATTTATTATTGGTATTCATTTGTATTGTGTTCATTCATGAATTTGGACATTATATATTTGCAAGAATATTTAAAGCTGAAGTTACTGATTTTTCTATTGGATTTGGTAAACCTTTATTTCAATTTAAAGATAAAAATAATACAATATGGAAAATTTGCCCAATACCACTAGGTGGTTATGTTAAAATAAAAGGATTGGACTCTGTATTTCAAAAGAACTCAATTGAAGAAATAGGATCTTTTCAATCACTGAAATTATTTCAAAAAATAATTATCTTACTTGCAGGAAGTTTATTTAACATTTTATCTGCATGGCTTGCTTTGTTTTGCATTTTCTTTTTTTTTGGAATTGCTACTTTTCTTCCAATTATAGGTAAAGTTTTAGAAACTTCTGCCGCTGCAGAAAATGATTTAAAAGTAAATGATGTGATCATTTCTGTTAATGAAACACAGATTGTTGAATTCAGTGATATTCCTAAAGCATTAGGTTCTGATCAATTCATTTCTCTTTTAATTGAAAGAGATGGTCAAATAATAGAAAAAAATTTTGAATTAAAATTCAATAATGAAATTAATAGGTATGTAATTGGAATTTCTAGCAACAATGAGCCTATAATAGATAAATATAATTTTAATAAATCTATTCAGAATTCACTTAATTTTATACCTACTTATTATTTAGCTTCTATTAATTTTTTGAAAAAGTCATATGATGATAATACTTTGGGAGATCAGTTGGCTGGACCAGTAGGTATTGTTAAAATGGCTGATCAAATGATGTTAGATAAAGTAAGAGGTGTTATTTTCTTATTTATTATAATTTCTTTGTTTGTGGGGGTTTTTAATTTGTTACCAATCCCCCTTTTAGACGGGGGCCATATTGTTTATTTTATTATCAGTAAAATATTTTCAAATTCTTTACCTGAATTGGTTACACGAATTTATATCGCAACTGGTTTAACTATTATATCTTTTCTGTTTATTTTTATTACTTTTAACGATATTTTTTATAAATAAATTAAAAAGAAATGAGTGATATGTCGAATTTTAATAAAGTTAAAACATTTATGAATACTTATGGTCAGGACGTAAAAGAAAAAGCTGAATTCCCTGAGAATAAAATAGTACAGCTAAGAATTGACTTGATTGAAGAGGAACTAAATGAGTTAAAAGAAGCTATAAAAAACAAAGATATTGTTGAAGTTGCTGATGCTTTAACAGATATACTTTATGTTACATATGGGGCAGGGCATTCTTTTGGAGTTAATTTAGATGAATGCTTTGATGAAGTTCAAAGATCCAATATGAGTAAGTTGGGAGAAGATGGAAAGCCTATATACAATGACTCAGGTAAGGTAATGAAAGGCCCGAACTATTTTGCACCAAATTTGAAAAAAATTGTTAATTTAGATTAAGTTAAGAGCTTTATCTAAAGCTAAAACTAAATCCTTTACATCTTCAATACCTACAGATAACCTTACAAGAGAGTCACTAATGCCCAGTTCTTCTCTAATATTTTTTTCAATAGAAGCATGAGTCATTATTGCTGGATGTTCAATTAAGCTCTCAACCCCACCTAGGCTTTCTGCTAAAGTAAAGATTTCTATATTTTCTAGAAATTTTAATGTTCCCTTTAAATCAGTATTTAAGTCTACTGAGATAATGCCACCAAATCCTCTCATTTGTGATTTAGCAATGTTATGATTTGGATCCTGTTTTAGTCCAGGATATCTTATCTTTTTAACTTTTGGATGATTATTTAAGTGCTCACTTATAATCATGGCATTAGAGTTATGTTTTTCCATTCTAACTGATAATGTTTTGATGCTTCTAATTAACATATAACAGTCAAAAGGAGAGGGAACCGCACCTATTGCATTTTGTAAATATTTTATTTTTTCAGCCAATTTATTGTCATTTTTGATAATTATTGCCCCTCCAATAATATCAGAATGACCACCAAGGTATTTTGTTGAAGAGTGTAGCACAACGTCAGCGCCCAAAGTTAGGGGCTGTTGGTTATAAGGGGAAGCAAAAGTATTATCACAAACTATTTTAATATCATCGTTAGGAATTTCTTTTTTTATTTTAGTAATATCTACCAATTTTAAAAGAGGATTAGATGGAGTCTCTAACCATATCATTTTGGTATTTTCTTTAATTAAGCCTGGCCAATTATCTTCTTTGGCAAAATCTGTATATGTAATTTCAATATTTTGATTTACATTTTTTACTTTATCAAAAATTCTCCTTGTCCCTCCATAAACATCATCGGAACAAATAATATGAAAATTTTTATCTAAAGCATCTGTAAGGGTATTTATTGCTGCCATACCAGAAGAGAAAGCGTAAGCAAATTCACCTTCTTCTAATTCTTTAAGTAATTTTTCTAGTATTTCTCTAGTTGGATTATTTGTTCGAGCATATTCATATTTAAAATCTCCAGGACTTTTTTGTTTAAAAGTTGATGAGAGATGGATTGGGGGCATTACTGAGCCAGTTTCTTTGTCCTCTTTATGTCCAGCGTGTATAACTTTTGTATTAAAAAGTTTTTTTATTTCATTCATGATTATAACCAATCAGGTATTGGTAACCCATTATCATTTAAAAAATCTTTATTAAACATTTTATCATAATACTTATTAGCATCATCACAAAGTATCGTTACTATAGTATTTCCAGGACCTAATTCTTTAGCCATTTTAACAGCACCCATGACATTTACACCTGAACTAGTTCCTAGAAATAGTCCATCAGTTTTAATAAGTTTAAAGAGCATTTCTAAGCATTCTTTGTCATCCACATAGTAAGACATATCAACTTTACACTTTTCTAAATTTTTAGTTATTCTTGCTTGACCTATTCCTTCAGTAAAAGAGGGATCACCTTTTTTTTCTAAATTACCTGATGTAAAATAATTATACATAGAAGAGCCCTGTGAGTCAGTACACGCAATTTGTATGTTTTTATCTTTAGATTTAAGTCCTAAACCTATTCCAGTCAATGTCCCTCCAGTTCCAATTGCACAAGTAAAACCATTAACCTTTCCATTTGTTTGATTGTATATTTCATTAGCAGTTGTTTGCTCATGAAATTTATAATTTGATGTATTTTCAAATTGTCCTGCCCAAAAAGTTTTTACACCTCTTTCTTTTTCTATTTCTTTAGCAAGTCTCTCAGATACTCTCTGATAATTGCCCGGATCAGAGTATGGTTTAGGATCTACAAGATGTAGTTCAGCTCCCATATTTTTTAAAATATCTCTTTTTGATGGAACAGTAATATTGGGCATAACAATGACTGTTTTATAGCCTCTTGCATTGTTAACTAAGGTAAGTCCAATACCTGTGTTTCCAAATGTTCCTTCAACACAAATACCATTAGGTTCAATTAATTTATTTTTTTCTGCATCTAAAATTATGCCAAGAGCAGTTCTATCTTTTATTGATCCACCTGGATTTAAAAATTCAGCCTTACCATAGATTTCACAATTAGTTATTTCGGATGGGTATTTAAGCTTAATGAGGGGGGTATTTCCAATTAGATCGACTATATTATTTGTTATCATCAATATCTCTTACTCCATAAGGCTTAAAGCTAGAATCAGTGTTAGTACTAATATTTTTAGCAGGATTACCCACCATTGTGGCATGATCAGGGACATCTTTTAACACAACAGTATTTGCGCCTATTCTAGCGCATTTACCGATTGTAATAGGCCCTAAAACTTGAGCGCTAGAACCAACAATTACATTATTCATTAAAGTAGGGTGTCTCTTACTATTCCTTTGACTCTCAGATTGTTCTGAAGGTGAAATACCTCCAAGTGTCACACCATGATAAAGTGTTACATCATCACCTATTTCTGAGCTTTCACCAATAACAACACCCATACCATGATCAATGAATAGGTTTTTGCCAATTTTAGCCCCAGGATGAATTTCTATGCCGGTTAAAAAACGGCTGAATTGAGAAATAATTCTAGCTATTAGAAAAAATTTATAATTCCAAATTTTGTGGGCTAAATGATGAAAGAAAACAGCTTTTACCCCAGGGTAAGTAAGGATAATACTTATCTTATCTCTTGCGGCAGGATCTCTTTTAATTATTGAGTTTAAATAATCATTCATGTTTAGGTGCTAAGTAATGATTATTTCAAATTTTTCAATTAGTATGCTTATATAGACTAAAATTCTCTTGTTTTTTATATATATGGTAAGTTTATGAGTAAGTTTAATGTTTATTATGAAGATACTGATGCCTCTGGTAGAGTGTATCATGCTAATTATTTAAAGTTCCTAGAAAGAAGTAGAACTGATTTAATTTATCAAACCAATTATACACATGAAGAATTATTAAAAAAATTTGATTTAATTTTTGTTGTTAAAGAATGTTCTATAAGTTTTAAGAAGCCAGCTTTTTTTGAAGATTTAATTAAGGTAACTTCAGAAATAGATCAGTTAAGTAGAGTAAAAATAAAATTTAATCAAAAAATTTATAGGGAATCAGATTTGCTAGTTCAAGCTTCTGTTCTGGTAATACCTGTTAACTCTTCAGGAAAAATTTCTAAATTACCTAACGAATTATATTTTTTTTTAGAAAAATTAAAAATTTAATTTTCAGGATTTTTTACTGATCTGCCCCAGCAAATAACTGCAAAATAAATTGATGTTAACACCCATAAAATAAAAATAATTGTACTATCTATCATAAAGAATTTTGAAGAGGGTGTTGTAACAAGTTTTAAAGTTGTAGCAGACCAAATAATTGTAAAAAAAATTGTTAAGTTCCTTAATTCTTTTACCCTTAAGGGGTGAACAAATTTAATTGGAACAAAAGTCAATATTAAACAAATAATTATTACACCTACATTAATATATTCATGTGTTCCTAAAATAAAAAAATATAAAACAACTATATTCCAAACAGCGGGAAAACCTCTAAAATAATAATCTTCAGTTTTCATTTGAAGGTTTGAAAAAGTAAAAAGTGAAACTAAAAAAATTGCTGCAGGTAAAATTATTTCTAAGATACCCGGAACCATTCCAAACCAGTAGATCATTAAACTTGGAATAATTACATAATTTAAGTAATCTATAACGCTATCAAGTATTGTTCCATCGATATTTGGTGTTTGCTCTGTGACATTAACTTTTCTTGCCAAAGTCCCGTCTAGTCCATCAATTAGTAGTGCCAAACCTAACCATAAAAAAGCTCCAACAGCATCACTGTTCAGAATGGCTATAATAGCTAAAAAACCTAAAACTGCTCCAGATCCTGTAAAACCATGAACAGCCCAGGCCGCTATTTTGTTCTTATTTATTCTCTCTAAATTTAAAAACATAAGGTTTTATATCATTTTATTCAATAAATGTTTGATAATTTTATATTTATTTAAGGAATCAAATGATAGATTATTTCTATGAATATAGTTACTGATGTTGTCTTGCCAATAGCTCTAGCGTTTATTATGTTTTCTTTGGGTCTTGGTCTATCTTTAAATGATTTCACTAGAATATTTATTAAACCTAAGGAATTTTTTATTGGTTTTTTTTCTCAGTTAATTATTTTACCAATGGTGGCCTTAATTTTAGTTTCCATTTGGCCACTGTCTCCAGAGATTGCAATTGGTGTAATGATATTGGCTGCTGCGCCTGGAGGGGCAACTTCTAATATACTTACTTCATTTGCAAAAGGCGATGTAGCATTATCCATCTCACTGACTGCAGTAATTAGTATTTTAAGTGTAATTACTATTCCTCTAATTCTCGGTATTTCTTTATCACTTTTAGGAACAAACCTTTCTAATCAAGACACTTCTCTCTTAGATATTGCTTTGAGCATGTTTTTAATTGTAACAGTTCCTGTGTTAATAGGTATGTTTTTACGCCGTTTTTTAAGTTCTTTTGAAAATTTAGCTAAAAAAATATCAACCGTTTTATTTTTCTTAGTTTTATTAGGTGCTATTTTAGCTGAAAGAGAAAATGTAGTTTCTTATTTTGCTCAAGCTGGATTTATTACACTTCTTCTTAATCTTATTATGATGTTTATAGCATTTTATATAAGTAGAATTTTCATTTCAAACACCTCTCAGCAGCGAGCAATTACTCTTGAATGTGGACTTCAAAATGGAACTTTAGCACTTGTTGTAGCTAATGTTTTTTTTGATGGTGGTGCATATTTAATTCCTGCAGCAACCTATAGTTTGATAATGTACGCTACAGCATTACCTTATATTTATTATTTAAGAAGAAATTAGTACTGGAAAAGTTTTAGAGTCTAAAGCTTGTCCTTTTTTTAATTTAACATTAGGAAAAGGGGGAGACATTTCACCCTTCCTTTTTATATAAGTTGCATCATCACCAGTGAATCTAATGGAAAAAGCTCTTCGTTTATTTTTTGATTTATTGCCAGGGGCTCCATGAACTGTAGAAAAATTAAACACTACAGCATCTCCTGTATTCATTTTCCAACTTTTGATTTTATACTTACTTCTATTTTTTTCAATGTCTGGAATATGTTGAAACTCACCATCTTTTTGATCATAACTATGTCCAATAAACTTAGTTGGAAGAAATTGTTTATTCCACTTATTTGATCCAATAACAAATTCAGGAGATGAGTTCTTATTAACTTTGTCTAATGGAATCCAAATACTACAGTTATCTTTTCCATTTACACAATAATAAGATTGATCCTGATGCCATGGAGTTCTTTTTTTTGAACCTATTTCTTTCACTAAGACGTGTTCATGAAATATATTTACTTTTTTCGATTGCATCAATTCTTGAGCTATATAACCTATATTGGATTTAAAAATAAAATTTTTATATTCTTCTATTTTATTCCAATTGCAATAATCATCATAAAAAAGTTCTTTTTTATTATTTATTTCATAAACACATTTGTATTTACTTGGATTTTGAAAATTCTTTTTTAAGCCACGTTTTAAAATTGTTATCCATTTTTTTTGGATTACATTCCTTAAAACTACGACACCATTATTATTATAATGTTCAATGTTTTTTTTGCTTATCACTATAATTAATTTTTAATTTTATATCCTTTTGAAAAAGCGTAAATTATTATGAATACACATGAAAGTAAAAAAAATAAAATTGTTATTAAACTAGTTAAAATACTTACATCTGCTATTTCATAAAAACTCCATCTAAATCCACTAACTAGATATAAAACTGGATTGAGTAGAGAAATCTTTTGCCAAAATTCAGGCAGCATGTTGATACTATAAAAGCTACCACCAAGAAAAACTAAGGGAGTAATAACCAGAATAGGAATAACTTGTAGTTTTTCAAAATTATCTGCCCAAATACCAATTAAAAAACCAAACAAAGAAAATGTAATGCATGTTAAAATTAAGAAAAACATCATAATAAAAGGATGCTCAATATGTAGATCTACAAATATTCCCGCAGTCAATATTATAATTGTACCAATGATAAGAGATTTAGTTGCTGCGGCACCGACAAATCCTAAAATAATTTCAAATGTTGAGAGTGGGGCAGCTAATAATTCATACACTGTGTTTGTGAATTTAGGAAAAAAAATTCCAAAAGAGGCATTTGATATCGATTGTGTGAGTACAGTTAGCATTATCATGCCTGGCACAATAAACGACCCATAACTAATACCTTCAATCTCAGTTATTCTTGAGCCAATAGCAGAGCCAAAAACAACAAAGTATAAAGATGTAGAGATAAACGGAGATACTAAACTTTGAAAAAGTGTTCTTCTCATTCTATCCATCTCATGTAAGTAGATTGCTTTAAGACCGTACCAGTTCATTATCTGACTCCTTTACTAAATTTAAAAATATTGATTCTAGTGAACTTTGTTCGGTGCTAATATCTTTTAATTGCATACCTAAAGATTTAATTTCTGACAAAAGAGAAGTTATTCCTGTGTTCTCTCCCTTGGTATCATATATATAAGTTAATATATTTCTCTCTGAGTTTATTTCTAAGTTAAAATTAGTGAGACTAGTTGGTATTTTTTCAATTGTATTGGCTAATTCAATTTTTAATATTTTTTGACCCAATTTTTTAATTAAATTTTCTTTTTCATCTACAAGAATAATTTTACCATTATTAATAATTCCAACTCTATCTGCAATTTCTTCAGCTTCTTCAATATAATGAGTTGTTAAAATTATTGTAACGCCTATTTTTTTTAATTTTTTGACAACTTCCCACATATCTTTTCTTAATTCAACATCAACAGAAGCTGTCGGCTCATCTAAAAATAGAACTTTAGGTTCGTGTGATAATGCTTTAGCAATAAGTACTCTTCTTTTCATTCCTCCTGATAATTCACGCAACTTACTATCTTTCTTATCCCATAAAGAGAGGTCTTTTAATAATTTCTCGGTATGTGAAAGATTGGGAGACTTTCCATATAAACCTCTAGAATAATTTACATTATCCCAAACAGTTTCAAAAGCTTCTAAATTTAATTCTTGAGGGACAATTCCAATTAAAGATCGAGCTTTTCGGTATTGTGTTTTGATGTTGAATCCATCAACAGTAATATTTCCTTCATCAAAATTTAGGATGCCACAAACTGTGTTGATCAATGTTGATTTACCTGCACCATTTGGCCCTAACAGGGCAAAAATTTCGCCTTTGTTTATTTCTAAACTAAGCTTATCTAATGCTTGAAATTTATTATTATATACTTTTGATACTTTTGATATTTTAAGAATTTCAGACATTTTATAATTTACTAATTAGTTCAGGAATATGTTTTTTAAAATTAAAAAAACCTTTATTTGCAAACTTCCAGGAGTCAATATCATATTTTCTATGTAAATAAACAAAATTAATTGAAGGGTTTTCTGAAATTAATCTTTCATAAATTTTTTTCCAATTACCTTTGGCCACATAAGGTAATCCAATTTTTTTAATATTTTTTTTATTTACCCAATCAGTAAATGACACGTAATAATTTTTAAATTCAATAACTGGCTCGTAGTCATTATATAAATTATTATCTTTGAAATTTGAAATAGTTATTTTTTTAATATGATCTTTGACTTTTTGACTGAACTTATGATCATTATAATCATTAAAAGGTATGCCTGAAAAAATGTTTTTGAACTGATGTTTGTAATTTAAGATAAAATTTAAATCATCTGTTGGGATAAGAATTGAGTCTAAATCGTTAAGTTCATAGTTATTAAAAACTAAATCTTTTGCAAAATAGCTCTTAGTTTCTTCTAGGCTAATTGCTTGTTCATTTAATTTTATATTTTCATTAAAATTGATGTTACCATACTTAATAATATTATTTTTTCTTGCTAAATAGTGTTTACCTTTAGTTTGAATTCCTGCTACCCATCTCCAAGATAATGTATTGGATGCTGGATCACCATCTAATAAATTTTCCATAAAGAAATTTGCACCCAATTGCCAAGGTAGTTCCAAAGTAAATATCCAAATACTTGCAAACCACATTCTTATATGATTGTGTAGATATCCATCTTTTTCTAATTTTTTAACCCAATCATTAAAAAATGGCAAATGTGTTTCTCCCTTAATTGTTTTATGATAATTACTTGTATCAGGTATGTTTTTTAATAATTCATTTCTTTCCTTTAAATAATCGTCATATACATCTGGTCGATGTTCCAGCCATCCTTTCCAGTAGGTTCGCCAATAAATCTCTTGAATAAATTTTTCTGTTTTAGAGAAAGTATTAATAGATAAAGTTTTTTTTATTATGTCTTCTTCGGACAGTAATCGATATCTGATATATGGAGATAGTAGAGATGTAGTATTTTTTTTATTTATAAAATCATAAGAGTAATTTCTATTATCTCTGTAATAACTCCCTGCATTAGGTAAAAAATAATCTTGATAAGCTTGAGCTTCTTTCAAGCTTGATTGAAACATTTATATTAATTTTCTTTTTTATCTCTGTTGAAAAAACTTAGATGTCTAACTCTCAAGGCCACAATTGCAAGAGCGATAATTAAAATTGAAAAAGACTCATAAATAAGTGCTATTGGTTCTGCATCTTTTGCTGACATGATTATTAATCTAGCAAGTGCTGTCATTGCTATGAATAATGGATAACTCATTCTAATAACTTTAGCTAACCAGTATTCCTTAATCATCCCTAGAACTTCAATATAGATAAATAAAAGTAAAATGTCCGCAAGAGTAACCTTGGCATTTTCAATCATTACAATTATTTCTTGTCCAATCGCAATAAACACACAAACCAAGAGGACTGTTAAGACAATTTTTTCTAATATTTCAAAATTATTATTCATTTATTTATTTAATTAATTTTTTATTTTTAACATATAATAATAATGCAATAAACTCATAAATTAACCAACCAATATTATATATTATGGGTAGTCTGGCAAATTTAGATAAAATTTTGTATCTTGGAATTTCTTCCCAAACTATTAAAAATGCATCTAATCCTTTATGTAATTTATTATCCTTAACGATATGAAGTCTTCTAATTAATTCTGATGCAGATAATTTAGTGTCATTTAAGGCAGATTTGTTACCAATAACATTAATCCACTCAATATTGGTATTTACCTTTTTGTAATGATTTATTTCGGTACGACATATATTGCACGATTCATTAAAATATCCTTTAATAGCCATTAATATTAGTTAGTTTAATTGTAGTTAAATTCAATTTTACCGAATTCTCCAAAATCAGCACTTACTTTTGTCTTTGGGGATAATTCATGAGCTTTTGTGCATGTTCCAGTGGAAATAAATTGACCTTTTAAAAGAGTTTCTCCTTTTTGAGCAATTTTATTAATTAGCCATAAGGCCGAATTTAAGGGATTATCCATAACATTGTTTACATTACCTTCACCAACTATTTCGTGATTAAAGGAGATGTTGATTTTATGATCATCAAAATTAATTTTTTTCATTGAAAATACTTCGGAGTTTCTAATCCAAAACTCAGAAGCTCCATTTGTAGCTATTAAATTACATGCCCCAATATCTTTTAAGTCTTTATTGAAACGAAAATCTACAATTTCTAATGAGCACACAAACCCATCAAATAAATCTTCAATATCATTAATCGAAAAGGGGGCTTTAGAAATATTAATATCTTCTTTAATCCTTAAAGCTATTTCAGGCTCAATAAATGGTTTAGAAAATTTCTTAGAAGAAATGTCTTTTGGTTCAATATCATAAAATCTTGAAAACAAGTTACCATAAAAGGGTTCTGAAATATCAAGTTGTTTTTGCCCATCTAAGCTAGTACAGCCAACTTTTTTTCCTATAGAAATATTATCTTTAAGGCTTAAATAAAGAAGTTTTAATTCTTCTTGAATTATATAAGCTTCACTATCATTTTTTGGCGTCAATTTATTTGGTAATTCATTTATGCTTGATTTGTTCTGCCTATGTTTAAAAAGAAATTTTGCAGATTCTTGAGCGTCAATATATTCCATTATATAGAGTATTGATTCATTTCATTGTAATATTTTAAAGACTCTACATATATGTCATTATATTTTTTTGGTACATAATATTTTTCTTTTTTATATTTTGAAAATGTATGTGATTTTTCTACATTTTTGTACCAAACTTTGGACCAAATTCCATCACTTAATCTTTTTCCTTTAGGCCAATTTAACATTTTTTTTGTAAATTTAATTTCTAGATTTTTGCATAATTTTTTTAATGTTTTACTGGGGTCTTTTAAGATTGTATCTGCATTTATGACTGTGCATTCCATATTATTTTTTTTGATTTTATGAAAAATTTTAAATTGTTTTTTAAAGCCAATATCATCTATATTTTTCAAAGTATTTTTTTTTAAATATGAATTTATTACTTTTGCTGGATGTCTTATTAAGAAACAATTGTATCCCTTGTTGAGCCAATCTATTTTAGTGTTTTTTATGATATGGTGGGTCATATGTTTTTGGTAAAATATTTGATTATTTTTTGGCTTTGATGTTATTATGTCTAAGATTTTTTTTTGTGAAATTGGGTAATGATTAATTATTTCATCTTTCATTGGGTGATCTAGTCCAGTTTTATTTAAATAGTAAGCATAAAATGGCTCATCTATTACGTTTGTATCATTTCTATTTTCAAAAGAACGCATCAAAGCCGTACTAAGATTACGAGGACCTGACCACATAAAGATAATCATTACTTTTCCATTAATTCTAGATACAAATTCCTTAATTCTTTAGTTACTAAATTCTTTCTTAAATTAAATACTTTGGTATTAATTTTTTTTACAGGAATGATATTGGCAAAGGTTCCTGTAACAAACGCCTCATCAGCCTTTAATACATCTTTTAGTTTAAAATTTTTTTCATAAACTTTAATTTTATTTTTTTTACAAATATCTATGATTTTTTGACGTGTAATTCCTCTTACACAATACTCTCCTGTTGAAGTATAGACGCACTGATTTTTAATATAAAAAAAATGAGTACTATTATTAGTTGCAATATTACCATTTATATCAAACATCAGAGCTTCATCAGCATTTTGTTTTTTTGCTTCAATGCATGCAATTATACAATTAAGTTTACTTAAAGAGTTAATTCTTGGATCTTGAACATTATGAGGCCCTCTAATTGTCTTGACAGTTTTTAATATTAAGCCTTTTTTATAAACTGATTCCTGTGGTTGTTTATATTCAGGTATTACAACAATTGTAGGTTTTGAAATAGTGAATGCGGGATCTTGGTAAGGAGTACTTTTAATACCTCTTGAGACAACCAAACGAAGGTGCACATCTGTTTTCATTTTATTAACCTTAATTGTGTCAGTAAGAATTTTTGTTATTTCTTTTTTAGATAAATGAATTTTAAGATCTATTTTTTTTGCATCATCAAAAAGTCTTGATAAATGATCTTTTAAAAATAAAAATTTATTATTATGATATCGTATTCCAGACCACACACCATCACCAAGTAAAAAACCTGAGTCAAATACTGATATCTGAGCTTTATCTCTGGTATAAAATTTATTATTTACAAATATTTTTATATTTTTATTTCTTTTATCTTTAATGTAATCATGACTTGATGGCATAATTACTCTAATAATAAAATAAAGGGTAGAAATCTACCCTTTATTAAAAAGAACGAGATATTACATAAGGAGGAGTTTATGCTACGTTCTTAACCTTATCCTTAGCTTTATTAATAGCTTGATCAATATCATTAATAATATCATCAATATGCTCTATACCGACAGATAATCTAATATAGCCAGGAGTTACTCCAGCACGAAGTTGATCTTCCGTGCTTAATTGAGAGTGGGTTGTTGAAGCAGGGTGAATTGCAAGAGTTCTTGCGTCTCCAATATTTGCTACATGATAGACTAATTCAAGACTGTCTATAAAAGTTTTTCCCGCTTCTATTCCTCCATCTAGTTCGAAACCAACTAGTGGACCATTTCCATCCTCAAGATATTTTTTAGCTCTTTCTGCGTTTAGTCCAAGTGAGTATTTTGGATGAATAACTCGATTTACATTTTTTTTACTTGTAAGATAGTCAGCCACTTTTTCTGCATTATCTTGATGTTTTTTAAATCGAATTGGTAAAGTTTCTAGGCCTTGTATCAAATTAAACGCATTAGTTGGTGATAATGCTGCGCCTAAATCTCTCAAAAGAACAAATCTTGCTCTAACAGCATACGTTATATTTGCCCCTAAAACTTCTGGAACAACTTTACCTAATACCCATCCCCAATAACTTGGATCTGGTTGATTAAATAAAGGATGGCGATCAGGAAATTTTGTCCAATCAAAATTACCACCATCAACTATTATCCCGCCTATAGAAGTTCCATGACCTCCAATCCATTTTGTAAGAGAATGCACAACTATAGCAGCACCATGTTTAAGAGGTTTGCAAGTAATAGGAGCTGCGGTATTATCTACAATTAAGGGTATCCCAATTTCTTTTCCAAGTTTTGCAACTTCTTCAATTGGAAATACATTTAATTTTGGATTTGGAAGAGTTTCAGCATAAAAGGCTCTAGTTTTATCATCTGATAATTTTATAAAAGACTCTGGATCTTTCGGATCAGCAAATCTAACTTCTATTCCAAGTTGTTTAAATGTATTTGCAAACTGATTCCATGTTCCTCCGTATAAATCTGTTGACGAAACTATATTGTCTCCAGCTTTACATAAATTTTGAATAGCAAATGCAGACGCTGCCTGACCTGAGGATACAGCCAGAGCAGCTAATCCACCCTCTAATTGTGCAATTCTTTCTTCAAGAACTGCCGTAGTAGGATTCATTATTCGAGTATAAATATTCCCAAGTTCTTTTAATGAAAATAAATTGCTAGCATGTTCTTGACTATTAAACTGATAACTAGTTGTTTGATAAATGGGCACAGCAACTGAGTTTGTAGTTTCGTCTCTTCTATAAGATCCGCCATGAAGAGCTATGGTCTCCGCGTGTAAAGAATTTGTAGTCATTTTTAGTCCTTTCTCTTTAGTACTATTATTTTGTTAGAACGGTGTACAATCTGAAAATCAAATACCGTTAGTAGTCTTTTAGAATTATTTTTTGAAAAATATATAAAAAAAAGTATATATTTCTAATATTTTCTTATATATATTAATAAATAAGAAAAATATTCTATTTAACTTATAATAAAAAGAATGGATGTTTTAATGGATAATATTGATAAAAAAATACTAGAAGAACTTCAAAAAAATTCCTCTATACCTCTCTCAGAACTTTCAAAAAAAGTAGGTTTATCTAATACACCATGTTGGAATAGAATTAAAAAATTAGAAGAAGAAAAAATTATTAAATCTAAATCTATTATAATAGATAATAAAAAAATAAATTTACCTATCACTGTTTTTTTATCTATATCAATACAGAATCATACTGAGCAATGGTTAAAAAATTTTGAAAAAATTGTAAATAAATATGATCAAATAATTGAGGTACACCGATTGACTGGTAGCAACAGCGATTATCAAATTACTATATTGTCCCCATCCATCGAAGAATATGATAAATTTCAGCAATTATTAATTAAAGAAATTGAATGTACTAATATGTCTTCCCATATTTCACTGCAAACAATAAAGAAAAATTACAAATATCCATTGAATTATATTTAATAATTAATTGTTAAATCTTTTATTAAATATAAGAAGTTTAGATGTTAAATAGGAATCTATTCATTCTATCCATAGGTCAAATATTTTCTTTTACATCACCAGTTGTTAGCGTTTTATTAAGTGGAATTATTGGCGCAGGGATGACAAATGTTAATTATCTGGCAACATTGCCAACTGCGCTAATGATTGTTGGTACAGCTGTTGGGTCATTATTTGCTTCAAAGATAATGAAAATGAAAGGCCGTAAATTTGGTTTTTCTTTAGCGTCAATTATAAATAGTTTTTTTTCACTTGTTTGTGCATATGCAGTTTTTATTAATAATTTTAATTTGTTCTGTGTGGGCAATTTAGCTATTGGCCTTTCAGTTTCATTTGCTCAACAATATAGATTTGCAGCAACTGAATCAGTTAAAACTTCAAATATTCCAAAAGCAATATCGTTAATCCTTCTGCTAGGAATAGTCGCTTCTTTATTAGGTGCTAATATAGTTTCTATAACTAAAGAATTTTATATCACTACATACGTGGGATCATATTTAGCAATGTCATTACTAACAATAATTCCATTTTTCTTTTTTCTTTTTTATCAAAATGAAAAAAAAATTGATGAAGCTCAGATTAAGTCTAAAAAAACAATTTTGGAATTATTATCAAATAAAAATATTCAATTATCAATATTAAGTGCTGGAGTAGGTTACACTACAATGAGCACTCTAATGACTGCTACTCCAATATCAATGAACATGATGCATGGATTTAGTTTGTTCTCTACAGGAATTATTCTTCAATTACACGTTGTTGGCATGTTTCTTCCATCACTTATTACTGGAGATTTAATAAAACAATTTGGTCATAAAAAAATGATTTATGCAGGTATAGTAATAATGTTTTGTACAATAGTAACACATTTTACTTTTGAAACATATTATGGCTACATGATTGGCTTAATACTTCTTGGGGTTGGTTGGAATTTTTTATTTGTTACAGGAACTAGCTTATTGGTGGTTTCATATAATAAAGAAGATAAATTTTTAGCCCAAGGACTGAATGATTTTGTAGTTTTTTCTTCTCAATCAATTGGCGCTTTATCTGCTGGAATACTCTTGTTTTCTACAAGTTGGAAAACTCTTAATTTAATTTGTTTACCATTATTAATTCTTCTTCTATTGTTTTCTCTATTAAATAAAAAAATTAAAAAATGATTAGAGAAAAAGTTGGCTTTATTGGTTCGGGCTATATGGGTTTTGGTATGGCTAAAAATTTAATAAAAAATTTTGATGTTTACGTTATAGCTCATAAAAATAGAGACCCTATTAATAAGCTTGTTAAGTTAGGTGCTAAAGAAAACCTAAATTACAATGATTTATTAAATCAAAATTTAGATTGTTTGATGATGTGCGTTACAAACACTCCAATAGCTATTAGTATAGGTGAAATGATAGCTCCATTAATCAAAGATAAATTATTAATAATAGACCTAACTACTCATGATAAATCAGGAACGACAAAAATGAAAAATTTATTTCATTCTAAAAAAATTAAATATACAGTAAATCCTGTAATGGGAGGACCTGTTCAGAGTGAAGAGGGTATCTTAGGAGGTATTTGGGGAGGTGATAATTCACACTTTGAAGAGTCAAATAAATATTTGTCTTCTTTTTGTAAAAATGTTTTTAATTTTGGTTCAGTCGAAAAAGCAGCTCAAGCAAAGTTACTTTCAAACTTTTTATCTCTTTTGACCACAACTACAGTAATTGAATTTTTTAGAGCTGCAAAAAAATTAGATATTGATATTAATCTTTTGTGTGATGTGGCTAAGTTAGGTTCAGGAAATTCAGGGGCATTAGATAGAATTGCCAGTAAGGCATTACAAGGAGACTTTAAGGGTTATGTTTTTTCAGTTGATAATACACTTAAAGACTTAACATATATTAATGATTTACTTAAAGATTCAAATAATGGTGAGGAATTATCAAATATAGCAAAAAACTTTTACAAATCTGCAAAAGAAAAAGGATTTGGTAATTTGCTTGTTAGCGAACTTATTAATAAAGAATATTAATTTTTTATGAGTAAATTGATTCCTATAATTTATATGATTGGAGTGCTGTTATTAGTACTTCCAAGTTTTATTAAATCAAATCAAAATTTAAAAACTTTTTTTACTAATTTAAGTATATGGATCGCGGTACTTTTAGTTTTATTTTCTATTTATTATATTTTTAAAGTGCTTATCTAATTAAGAATTATATCTTTATTGAAAATTTAATTGTATTAACCTTGCTCTATGAATGAAAAATTTTTAGGGATATTTCTTGGATTTGCTGGCTATACTATTTTTGTTTTTTTAGACTCAATTATTAAAAAATACTTAGTCCATGATTATCCTGTTTTAGAAATTAATTTTTTTATTTGTTTATTTAGCTTAATTCCAATATCTTTAGCTCTTCAATTTGTAAGCGGGTGGGGTGTATTAATAAACAATAAAGTTCATATACAATTATTTAGAGGTGTTTTAGGATTAGTTTGTGCTGCTATTATAATTAATTCATTTAGAGAACATGCTTTTAGCGAAATTTATCCAATATTATTTAGCGCACCTCTTATTTTAACTCTTTTTTCTTATTTTATTTTAAAGGAAAAAGTTGGACCAAGAAGAATTATAGCTGTACTAGTTGGATTTATAGGGGTACTTATAGTATCTAGGCCAGGCACACTTCATTTCACTTTCAGTTTATTTTTGTTGTTTATAGGAGCTATTTTTTTAGCAGTTAATGTTCTTCTAATAAGAATGTACGCAAACAATCAATCGTCTATAGCATTTGCATTCTATGGCTTTTTATCTGGATTAGTTTTAAGTGCAGTTTTTGTATTTAATTCATTTGTTCCCCCAATCGGTTCTGATATTTATATTTTTTTAATTTGTGGAATTATTGCTGGTACTGGAGGTTTATGCATAAGCGCTGCATCTAAAATGCTTGAATCAAGTCTTTTTGCACCATTACAATATTTTCAATTAATAGCTGGTTTTGTTTTTGGTTATATCTTTTTTGCTGATTTACCTGATATGTATGAAATTGCTGGTTCTGTTATTATCTCACTAAGTGGACTATTTATTATTTATAGAGAATATAAAGTAGGCATCAGACCCCTTATTAGCAAGAAAAGTAGAGTAATAGATGTTGTTAATAGAGGTCATTAAAAAAAATCTATAACAATATATTTATTTAATTGTTGTAAAAATAGATTAAATTAATTAAATACGAAATCGATTTCGTATGAATTTAAAAGATTTTTCAAAAAAAATAGGTGTAAATTCATCTACTATTTCGCGTGCCTTAAACAATTACCCTGATATTAGTCAAAAGACTAAAGATACAATAATAAAACTTGCTAAAAAATTTGATTATAAGCCAAATAAATCTGCTCAGTTTATTGGCTCCATTAAGACATCTACTAACTTTAAAATTTTAATTGCAGATAAAATATCTGAATCTTCTTATAAAGTTTTTAAAAGTAATAATATATCCTTCGATAAAAAATTTAATCTTACAGAGGGTCAATTAGTTGATATTATTTCTAATTATGATGGTGTTGTAGTTAGATCTTCAACAAAAATAACAAAAAAAATTATTGAAAAATCTAAACGTTTAAAAGTTATTGCCAGAGCAGGAGTTGGTGTGGACAATGTAGATGTAAAAACTGCTACTTCTAAAGGTGTAATTGTTATGAATTCTCCTCAAAGTACTTCTCGTACAACTGCAGAGCATGCAATAAGTTTAATATTTTCTCTTGCTAGGAAAATACCTTTTGCTCATCTATCTACTATAAATAAAAAATGGGAAAAGGAGCTTTTTAAAGGAATTGAATTAAAATCAAAAACTGTTGGCTTAATTGGTTGTGGTAATATTGGTTCTGAGGTCGCTAAAATTGCAAGATCTCTTCAAATGAATGTAATGGTTTATGATCCATACTTAAGTCTAGAACGAATTGAGTCTTTAGATGCAGAAAAATCTTCTTTAGATGAAGTATTAAAATTTTCTGACTTTGTATCTCTTCATCTTCCCATTATGAATAGCACAAAAAATATAATCGATAGTAAAAAAATTAAATTAATGAAAAAAACTTCTTATTTAATCAATGCCGCAAGGGGAGGTTTAATTAACGAAGATGATTTATACATAGCTTTAAGTAAAAAAAATATTGCAGGAGCGGCTTTAGATGTTTTTGAAAATGAACCTCTTATTAATTCACGTTTACATTCTCTTGATAACATAATTTTAACTCCTCATCTTGGAGCTTCAACTGCAGAAGCTCAAGACGCAGCTTCTATTCAAATATCAAATCAGATTTCTGAATTTTTAAAAAATGGATCCATTATAAATTCCGTTAACATGTCATCAATTTCAGGAAGTGAAAAAAAATTATTAGGACCTTACTTAGATCTTACATACAAATTAGGATCTTTCGCAGGTCAACTTACAGAAAATGCAATTAAAGCGATTACTATAGAATATGAAGGAACTGCCTCTATGGTTAATCAAGATTTGTTAACAAGAAATATTATTCATAATTTATTAGGTTCATTTATTGATAATGTTAATTCTATAAATGCTATAGAAATTGCTAAATCTAGAAATATAAAAATATCCACTTTACAAAACGATCAACCTTCCGAATATAATACTTTAATACGAGTAACTTTAACGACAGATAGACGATCAAGATCTGTAGCGGGCTCTATTTTTGGAGGTCAATCAAGAATAGTAGAAATAAAAGGTATTAAAATAGACGCTGAACTTGGAAATTTTAATGTCTATTTAACAAATAAAGATAAAGTAGGAGTTATCAATAACGTAACACAAATTTTAACGAAAAATAAAATTAATATAGCAACTTTTAATCTTGGTAGAGTTTCACCTCAAGGAGAAGCTATCGCTTTAATTCAAACTGATCAAATATGTGATGAACCTATACTGAATTACTTACGTAAAATCAAAAATGTCAATCAAGTAAAATCTATTGTAATATGAACAAAAATGAATTGTTTGTATTAACATTTGTTTTACAAGAGTCAGATCAAAGTCAATTTAACAATCTTATACTTACAACAAAGAAATATTTAATTTCTCTTGATATAAATTTTAAAAAAAACACCATTTTAAAAATAAATAAAGCAGGAGATTTTTATTTTTATGATCCATTAGGTAATTTTAAATTAAAAAATTTAAAAAAAAGATTAATAAATAGTAAAGTTGATTTTTGTTTACAGTTATCAGCGCAGAGAAAAAAGAAACTTTTAATTTCTGATATGGATGGAACAATTATTGAAAATGAAACTTTGAATGATATTGCTAATTTTTTGGGTAAAGGCAAAGAAGTTAAACAAATTACTGACTTGGGATTAAAAGGTCGTTTAGATTTTTCTACTTCTTTAGAAAACAGAGTTCATCTTTTAAAAGGATTGCGTTTGTCATCATTAGAGGAGGCTAAACGCATTATTACATTTAAAAAAGGTGCAAAGAAATTATTTAGAGTTTTAAAGGATAATAATTTTACTACTGTTCTAGTTTCTGGAGGATTTAAACCAATAACCTCATATGTTCAAAATTATTTAAAAATAGATCATGAGTATTCTAATAGTTTTGGAGTTATTGGTGATCTTTTTGATGGAACTACTAATGGCCCAATAATCAATGCAAATTATAAAGAAAAAATAGTTAATAATTTAATTAAAAAACTAAATTTAAAAAAAAATCAGATCGTTGGTATTGGTGATGCTGCAAATGATATGAATATGTTACTTTCGGTAGGATTGCCTATAGCTTTTGAAGCACAAGATATTGTTAAAGCAAATTTTGATAATCAAATAAATAATACTGATTTGACGAGTGTCTTATATTTTTTAGGAATTAAGCACTAAGAAGCTTTTTTTCTCTCATGGGGTATTAAAAACCTTTTTCTTAATCTTAAGTTTTTAGGTGTAACCTCTAGTAATTCATCTTCCTTGATATAAGCTATCATTTGTTCCAGAGACATTTTTCTTGGCGGCATAAGAGTTACTGCCTCATCTGTTCCTGAAGCTCTAACGTTAGTTAATTGCTTTCCTTTTAATACGTTTACATCAAGATCATTTTCTCTTGTGTGCTCCCCAATAATCATCCCTTGGTA
>Ga0209425_10001768_pt1 | contig 25004 bp, 12 predicted proteins | sample COG_05_FD_184749 | JGI IMG/M metagenome (GOLD analysis project Ga0209425, IMG submission 184749) | Pelagic Microbial community sample from North Sea - COGITO 998_met_05 (SPAdes) (version 2) | ecosystem: Environmental > Aquatic > Marine > Neritic zone/Coastal water | place: Helgoland, sampling...
GCGATTCCTCAGCCTAGTACTAATCCTGCGCAGCCATGCTTAAGTTCGATGTTCTAATGGGTATCGCTGTTCTCAGGGCGCTATGAGCGGAAGATATCATGTAAAGGGCCTCTTCCGTATATATACCTTGATTTGCAAGTCGTTTCGGGGCTTATGGGTCAAAGAAATCGAGTTTTTGGCAAAGAATGGGTCAAGAAAATGCATCGAGAAGGCACTTTACACTTGAAATTCCCGCATTGAGAGCATTCCCAGGGGCATCCAACCCGGCAGGATGCCCGCCGGCGGCACCGCCACCCGCCCCCCAAGACCCTCGGGGTACGTCCAGTCGTGGCTGGCGAAGGGATCCTCAGCAGGTGACGGCAAGAAAGGGGATCCTTCCGCGTCCCACTCCGCGGAGACGGTGGAGCATCTCGAGCGGGACCTCTTGGACCTGAACGATGCGGAGGTGGCGCCCAAGAACGCCGGCAAAGACCTGGCGCAGAGGGTACTGCCCCGGCTGTGCGCGCACGGTGTTCCAGGCCCGAACTCACTCGAGGTCCTGACGCGGATGCTCGCGGACGGAGCGTGCCCCGAGCGGTTCGCGCTCAGGTACGCGTACTACCTGATACATCGGATACTGGAGCACTACGGCCGAACCGGGTTGGCGACGAACGAGGCTGTCAAGGCGGCGACGAGCCAGTGCATCAAGACTTTGGGTGAGGAGGCTAAGAGCCGCGCGGGGGTTAGGCGGATGCTGGCGACCAGGGCACTCGTCGCGGCGGCCAGGTCTGGGGTTCCCGAGGCGGCGGGCGCGTTGCACCAGGGCACGGTGGGCGCGGTGGAGTCGCTGAACGCGGGTGAGAACCCGAGGGGCAAGTCCAGCATGTTCGATTCGAAGACGGGCAAGACGGAGGGTGGGGACGCGGCGCACACGGACGCCGCGGCGAGGGCGGCGCTCGGGGCGCGGCGGAGGTTCATCGCGGGGTCGGAGGAGGGCGACAAGAAGGCGGACTCGGCCATCCCGGGTCCAAACGCCCTCGCAGCCGCCGTCAGGTCGCCGGACCACGTCGCCGCGAGGCACGCGCTCTCCCTGGCGCTCGCCGCGGCGAAAGGGCCAAAGTACAAGGAGCTCGCGAGCGCGCTCGAGCCCGTCATCGGGGCCGTGGCCAAGCGCATGGAGGCGAAAGCGGCGAACCTGGAGGCTGTCGCCGCGGCTGGCGACTCCAAGGAGGCCAAGGCTATGGCCCGCAAGGGGGAGGGGAAACAAAAGGGTGAACCCAACCTGGAGGACCCGGGGGCGGAGCCGTTACTGCTCCGTCTGTGCGGTTCTCTCAGAGCGAGGCTCCTGGGCGCGGCGGAGAGGGGCGGCGGCGCGCATAACTGCGCGTGGGCTTGCGAGAAAGTTTTGGCGGCGGAGCTGAAAACGTACGGCGGAGCCGCCGCGGGCTCGGAGTCGTCCCCACGCGTCGCCATGGCGGCCTGTGCCGGGCTCTTCGGCATGGACGCACCACCCGGCGCGGACGGCGCGAAGGCTCGAGCCGCGACGTGGCGGGCTATCGTCAGGGGAGGCGGGGAGGGTGGCGAGCCGAGGCTGCTCGCGAACGCGGCGGCGCGGATGAAAACGGTCTTACTCGACCCGGACTCTGGCCCCGTGGCTCGGAGCGCGGCGTGCAGGGCCGTATCGGCACTCGGGGAGGCGCGCGTCGCGGCGAGGGCCGTATCGGGCCGGGACCGCGCGGGGCAGGATGGGTCCCTGGCGTCCTTAGCGGCGGCGCTGAAGGTGGCGGCTGGGGCGCAAAATCCACCCGGCGTCCGCGTCGAGGCGTTGCGGGCGCTGCTTTGGCTTCAGACCCCGGACTTCCTCACGGAGACCACATCGATCGTGGCGGAACACCTGGCGCACGGTATGCGGTACGATGACGGCATCACGGATGAATCCTTCGTCGGAAATACGTCCGGGTCCCGGCCCGGTGGAAAGTCCCTTGAAGGTCCATTCGACGCGCGCAACCGTCTTCTCACCGCCGCCGCGCAACGCTGCGCCCTGGGATGCGCCGGCGAAGATGAAGACGACCAGGACGCGTGGCTGACCCTCACCGCCGACACCGTCACCGCCATCGTCGGTTCGAACGCGCGGCAGTGCGCCGCGGAACCGACGCTGGACGCGTTGAGGGCGGCGCAGAGGGGCGCGCCCAAACGGTCAAAGCCGGCGGTGTCGTCGCTGGCGGCCAACCTCGCCGCGATCGCCCGCGCCCAGGACGCGCCCACGCTGGAGGCTGCGCTGACGTGGCACCTCGGCGAGAACGCCAACTACTGCGCGGGGGAGTACGCGTGGGTCGCCGACACGGACGGCGCGGTCATCGCCGCCGTCGACGCGATGGACCCGGATGAAGCGCCGGGGATGTCCTCAGCGCCGGGCCCCGGGGCTTCGTGCGCCGCCGCCGCGAGGAACCCGTCCCTCGCCTCTTCCATATCCACGCTGCAGCGGATACTGATGACCTCGCCGGACTGGCCCACGCGAGCCGCCGCGGTGCAGGCGCTGACGACGGTATCGGTGCGATCCGGCGAACCGTTCCGGCTGCAGTGCTACGCAGCGCTCAGGGGTTTACAGAGGGTGGCGTCGGCGGACCCGACCGCGGCGGCGGGTCCCCCCGCGCTGGCGCACGAGATCGACGCCGCGGTGACGATGCTCGACCACGCGTACAGGGCGAAGGAACGGTTCGCGGCGATGCTGGCCGATTGTGGATCGGATCCGCTCGGATGGAGCCCCGGTGTGCTCGCCGAGGTGACGGGTCGGAGCGAGGTGGTGACGGAGATGGCGAGCAGGATCTGTTTCCTCCCGAGGAGTAAGTACCTGCCCCTGGGTCCTTCCTCGGCGCCGTTCATCGACCGGTTCAAGGAGATGCAGGGCGCGGATAGGGTGGGCGACGCGGCGGTCGCGGCGGCCAAGCTCATGGGTCAGGAAGCGGAGAAGGCTGCAGCGCAGAGGCGTCGGAGGGTGAACCTCGGCGCCGGCGTCGCCAACGCGTCTCGTCGGAAGGGTTTCGGCGCCAAGGAGAGGCGGCAGAATACGCATTCGCACGAACTGGCGCCGGCGCAGGGAACGGGTGGCCTGGATCACGGCCTCGACGGGCTGCTAATGTGAGAGTCGGACTAATGAACTACGATGGCTATCATTATTTGGTGACGGGGTTCGATCGCTACTCCTTCCTCGCGCCTCGACTCGCGTATCGCACCCCGCCCACGAACCCCTCCGACTTGTTCGGTCCCTCTCTCCTCTCCGTCTTATTCCCCTTCACGTCGCCCTTCTTATCACTGAACCCCAGCTCTTCCAGCGGCTGCTCCGCCATCAACTCGCGCTCCATCCTGCACTTGAGGTAATCTGCGCTGAGCTGCCTGCACGCCGACGCTTCCTCGCCGTGCCTTTTGAGGCAGCCGAGGTAGGCCTTCATGCCCTTCTTGCACTCGCCGAAGTGATCGAGCGGGAACACACCCTTCTCTGGGGCCAGCGGAGAGCCGCTCCCACGCATCGGAGTGGCCATCTCGGCTCACACGTGCCCGTGGGTCTGGTCGTCGGAACCTTCGAGCCGCGTGTCTTCGAGCAGTCAGCTCGAGGATGACGACTGGAGGCGATAACTTTTAAAAAGACGGTCATAAAGTGGGAGGCGAGGAGACGGAGACCCGGGAGCGTAGCCGAGCGCCGGGCGAGCACCGATGGCCCCGACGGACGATGGTCGCGGTGGCAACTGCTCCGCATGCGACCAGCCGGGGCCGTGCGAGGACCAGGGCCTGTGCCTGGACCCCACGGTCATTCGCCTGAACCCGCATGAAAACGCGGGGGCGAGATCTGACGCGGTTACCGACGACGACGACCTGTACGACCTGTCCGAGCCCGGGCCGGCCGCGCAGGCGGTGGGGGATGACGATGATCTGTACGATCTGTCGGATCCCGCGGATGGCTCGAGCGTGGTCGCCAGCAGTCCGACGCCCACGGACGCGTACCTCATCGAGGGTCAGCTGGTGGTCAGGTCCGAGGACGGGACCTGGCGGCCCATCTCCATGCCCGCGCACAGGAGCGACAGCGCCAACTCGTTCCACGAGCTGACCGCGGAAGAGCTGGAGGCGATGCAGATCCCGTCCGACCCGGAGGAGGCCAGGGCGTACCTGCTCAGGCAGCGCGTGGACACCATACCCCACGGCAACCACGTCGACTTTGTGGTTGGCGACAGGCTCATCCACGTCGTCACCGGGGGCGAGGAGGACTGCGGGTATGATTGCGCCGATGAGTGCAAGCGCACGTGCAACGACACGGACCATCACCACGGCTGCGCCCCGGGTGTCGTGGACCACGGCGCGGTGAACGTGGCGAGGAAACGGGCGGGAGGAGCCGACGGGGCCAAGTACATGCCGCTGGTGCAAAAAACTCTCCACGACGACGGGGACTACTCCACCTCGGGGTCCAAGATCGACATGACGTCCCCCGAGGCGATCGTGCTCGCGGTGGATTCGGAGCACCTGGGAGGTACAGAGCCGTCGACGCACACCAGGCTCAAGGTTCAGGGCATATGCTGCCCCAGCGAGGTGCCGCTGATCCACTCCATCCTGGACAAGAAGCCGGGCATTCGAGGGGTGAAGGTCATCGTCCCGACGAAGACCGTGTTGGTGGAGCACGCCGCCAAGGCTGCGCCCGCAGACTCCATCGTCGACGCCCTCAACGCGGCGCGGCTGCAGGCGTCCCTCGCATCGGCCGGGGGCGACTCGTCCAACGCAAACGGCGCGGACGCCTCCGACTTGGGCCGGTGCTGCGGGCCCGGGTCCACGCCCCCGACGCCGATCCTGGTGGCGTGCGTGTTCCTGGCCGTGTCCCTGCTGCACTACATCGGCGGTGACTTTGAGCACCTTCGATGGGTGGCGCTGGGTGCGGTGGTGGTGGGTATACCCCCCATCGCGCGCAAGGCGATTGGCTCGCTCCGCAACGGCGTCGTGGACATCAACACGCTGATGACGGTGGCGGTGGCGGGGGCGTGCGCGCTGCAGGACTTTGGCGAGGCTGCCGCGGTCGTGGCGCTGTTTGGCGTGAGCGAGTGGCTCGAGGATCGCGCCATGGGCCGGGCATCGTCGGCCATGGGTGCGGTGCTCGCGCTGAGGCCGGAGAAGGCGAGGAGGCTCGCGTCCCCGGAGAAGGAGGTTCCCGTCGAGGACATCGCGGTCGGCGAGGTTGTCCTGGTCAAGCCGGGAGATAAGGTACCCCTCGACGGAGTCGTCGTCGAAGGGTCCTCCGCGGTGGACGAGGCGGCCCTCACCGGCGAGAGCGTCCCGGTGACCAAATCGACGGGCAACGAGGTGTACGGCGGCACGGTGAACCAAGGCGGGACGCTGGAGGTGCGGGTGACGGCGCCGGCTGCCGACAGCGCCGTCGCCCGGCTGGTGCGACTGGTGGAGGAGGCGCAGGCGGCGCGCTCGGGGGTGGAACGCGCGGTGGAGACGTTCGCGAAGCACTACACCCCCGTCGTGGTTCTCGCCGCGCTGCTCCTGGCCACCGTCCCTTACATGGCGGGTCACACCGGGCCCAAGTACGCGTACATGGCGTGCGTGCTTTTAGTGGTGGCGTGCCCGTGCGCCCTGGTGCTTTCCACCCCCGTCGTGGCCGTGTGCGGGCTGACCCGCGCGGCGAGGCGGGGTATGCTGGTCAAGGGATCGGCGCACCTCGAGCGGCTGGGCCGGCTGAAGGAGATTTGCGTCGACAAGACGGGCACGCTCACCGAGGGGCGGTTCACCATGACGCAGGTGAAACTCGCCACCCCGAGGACCGAGGGCCAGAAACCCAGACCCGCGCTGGGAGCCGGTGCGCTGCTGCGGTGGGCGTGCGCGCTCGAGCTGCGGGCGTCGCACCCCGTCGCCGCGGCTGTCCTCGCGGGGAGCGGCGCGGCTGTACGCATCGCCGCCAAGCAGTGCAAGGTGACGGAGTTTCAGACCCTCCCGGGCGAGGGCGCCAGCGCGAAGGTTGACGGCAAGCTCGTCGAGATTGGCGGTCCCGCGCTCGCTAGGCGACGGGGTTGGGGGCTCGACGATCCCGCGCTCGCAGCCGCCGCGGCTGAGTGGGAGAAGGCGGGCGCCACCGCCCTGTGGGTCGGCGTGGAGGGTGACTGCGCCGGGGCGTTGCGGTGCGAGGATGCGCTCAGGGTCACGGCGCCCGGGGCGGTTGCGTCGCTCCGCGGGAGGGGCGCCGAGGTTGTCATGCTCACGGGAGACAACGAGGGCAGCGCGCTCCTCGTCGCGCGGGCGTGCGATATCCCTCGAAGCAACGTGCTCGCGGGGATGACCCCGGCGAGGAAGATGGAGGAAGTCGTGGGTCGCGTCGCCAAGCTTGAAGCCGCGGCGGGGGGTCCCAAGTCTCTCCGCAGGCGCTTCATCGGCAGGGGTACACTCGCCATGGTCGGGGACGGCATCAACGACGCACCGGCCCTGGGGGCTGCCGACGTGGGCATCGCCATGGGAGTCGCCGGGTCCGCGGCGGCGATGGAGACTGCCGACGTGGCGCTCCTCACCAACGACCTCTCCAGGGTCGCCGAGGCCATCGCCATCGGTCACCTGTGCCTGGTCAAGATTCGTCAGAACATCGCGTTTTCAATCGTCGCCAAGGGTATCGTGCTGGTGCTCTCGCTGATGGGGTACACCGGTCTCTGGGAGGCTGTCGTCGCCGACGTTGGGACCGCGCTCGTCGTTATTCTGAACGGCATGACCGTTCTCGGCGGCGTGAAGGAGACCGAGGAGCGAGGGAACGAGGTGGAGGGCTGCGTGTCAAAGGCTGCCGAGGCTGAGCACGGGGGCGTCGCTCACTCGCACTCCCACGGCGCCGCAGCGGTGGTGGCGGCAGCTGCCGGGCCGTTCAGACTCAAGGGTGCGCCGGGGTGTGAAGCCAAGGCTCCATCCTGCGCGCATAAAAAGTGCTGATCCACGTAAGGGATGACTCGAGTCAGTCATCCGAAAGAAGAAAGGCTCCTCGCCAGCGCCGAGAGTATGTTGCACCGCAGCAGAGACTCGGCGCGCACGTGACGGCGCGAATCGATCAATCCACCCACGCGTGGACTCGTCGCGCCCGATGAGAGGATGCTGAATTCATTCACGATGTGTATGTAGAACGTGTAATGCGAACAACGAAGCGTTGTCATCGTCAAAAGTAACCAAAAACCTCGCTTCATTCGCAATTTTCATTCGCACTGAACAGCTGAAGGCAAACTGCCTTTTTCGAATCCTCGGACACAACGAGTCGCCCCGTCGCGGGTTTGGGACGTTTGATGCTTCAGCTCGCCATCGAGACCGTTCCGTCGGATACTAATCAATCAGCCTCCAAGCCGCCCGCGGCTCACCCGCGGCGGCTGAAGGCCACCCCGTACTTCGTCGGCAGCACCTGCTACCTGCTCGGTTCGTGCCTTTTTCTCGTGGCGGGGGTTGGCTACCAGGGTGACCTGGGGGGCAGCGACACGACCCGCCTGTGGGGCGACCTCTACACCGCCGGTAACCTCCTGTTCGTCATCGGTAGCGTGCTGTTCGTGCTGGACGGGTATCGCGCGGCGACGCGCTGAGCAGGAGAGGCCATCCGCTCGGGGATAATTAACAGGCCGAAACTAGCAAATTCAGGGACGTAACAACGATGGCTGCGCGGGACGGGTTCGATGAGGAGACCACGCTGGGCGACATTCTCAGCGCAGGTCCCCAGCCCACGATAGAGAAGGGTGTGACCAAACTCCCGACGAGAAACGCGCTCCAAAACGCGTCGACGCGCAAGGAGACCGCCCTTCGAAGGGTGCTCGCCGCGCAGACCCGAAGAGGGTACGTCGCCGATCACCTGGTCCACCCCGTGTGCCACGGCGTGCTCCGCAGACACGACAGCACCGGGACGCAGCTCAAACTCGCGCTCGAGATTATCCGACGCGCGAACTGCCCCCCGGAGAGCGAACGGGCACTCGCGGACACCATACGCGCGGGGCTAGCCACGAGGCTCGTCGACTCCCCGTCTACCCACGAGGACGACAGGGCGCATCCGACGACGAGGCTCGAGGCGCACCTCATGCTGCTCGCGCACGCCCCGCCCCGCCTCGCCGCGGCCATCCTGTGGGCCGACAGACGCACGCTCATCGCCTACATGGGACGGGACTCGCACACGCACGGCGTCAACCCGGGGTCACGGGCGGCGGCGGTGGCGGCGGCGGGCCGGTGCCTGTCGCGAGCCGCCGCGCTCAATTCCATCAACGCGTCCGCCCCCGCGGGTGCGGACGCGACGGGCGCGTGCGGCGAAGGTGCGCTCTTCGCGCGTGCCGTGTGGCACAAGATCTTAGGCATCGTCTCCGGCGCGAGCGGTGAGGCGGGTGTGGACCCGCGGGTCATCGCCGCCGCTTTCAACGCGTGCGCCTTGCTGTTGGGTCCGGCGTTGGACGGGTGCCATCCCACGCTCCCGAGGCTCCTCGCGGCGCACGGCCCGACGGTCGCCGACTTTGGCGAGTACAGCGGGTACGTGGGCGTGGGCGACGGCGCGGGGGGGGCTGAGCGCGCCAAGAACGGGGACGGGGGCGCCGCGGGGGGCATCGCCACGTCAGCCACGGGCGACGACCCGTGGGGGGTCTCGTGCCCGCTCCTCGCGACTCTCCGGCTGGAGGCGGCGTGTCACCTCATGTCCAGGGCGGCGGGTGTGGCGGAGCGAGCGAACAGTTTGCCGCTGGAGGTGCGGGCCGTGTCCGTCGGTGCGCTCATCGCGGCGACGTGCGCGGCGCTCGAGCTTCCGCCGCCGAAGGAGAAGGATGAAAACAAAGACCCGGATGACGAGGACGAGGACGAGGACGAGGACGAGCCCACGGCGGCGGCGTCGCAGCCGAGCGAGTCAGCGTTGGTCCGCCTGAGGGACGCGGGACGTACCGCGCTCCCGGACGTGTCGGGTGGTCTCGTCGACGATCTCCACGCGCTGTGGGAGATGGGATTGAGAGCCGCGCACGCGGTGGGTGAAGGGACGCTTCGACCCACGCTCGGAGTCGGACCAAAAGAGCTCTCCTACGCCGCGGGTATCGGTCTGCTCGCACTCTCGGGCTCGCTCCCGCAGAAGGCCCAGCCGCTCGATTGGGCATCCGCCGCGTGTGATGCGCTGCTGATGGTGTACGACGCGGTGCCCGCGGTCAACGGCGACGCCGCCCTAACGGAGTTGGTCGCCGCCGAGCAGAGAGAGGCGGCTAACCCTCGGCCCAAGGGTGCGGGCGCCGTCGTGGCCGACCCGTCGTCCGTCTCGGTACTTCCCCAGGGATGCGGCGCGGGCTCCGCGGTCGCGCCCATGTCCAAGGCGTCCATCTCGTTCGCCATCGCCAACGCGCTGCCGTCGATGCCCATATCCCAGCCCCTGCAGGTGATTCGTCAGCTGGTGGCCAGGTGTCGGGAAGGACTTGCCGAGCGACCGGACCTTCGCGTCGCCGTGCTCGCCCGGGTTCTCTCCACCCACGCACGTATGCGGACCCACCCGGAGGCGATCATCGTCATGTCACCGCTCGGAGAGATCATCGCGTCCTACCTGGACGACGACGCCGGGCCGCACAGGGCGGCGGCGGCGGCGGCGGCGGCGGTCAAGGCTGCCGAGGAGGCGGCGGCGAGTGCTAAACCCGAAAAGAGTGGGTACTTTGGGGGTTCGAGCAGGAAACCGGTGGACGACGGCGGCGCCCTGGATGCACTGCGTGCAGAGGCGAGAAGGGCCGCCGTCGCCGCCGAGGCTGTGCGTTTCCGCGAGGAGGTTGTCGTGTGCGGCGTGGAGGCTATCCTCAGTTTGCGACCGACGGATGAGGAGGCGTCCGGGTGGTGTACCGTCGCCCTCGAAGCCGCCGCGTCGCTCCGACTGGTTCCGTTCTGGCGTTGCGGCGGTCGACGGGCCTGCGCGGATGCCGTTCTCCGTCTCATCGCGCGGCTGTGCGCGGTGAGCAAGTACCAGGCGAGCCTCAACAAGAAACCTGAGGCGGCGGGGACCCACCAGGCTGCGCTGCGCGTGCTGTCCGCGCTCGTCGAGGAGGCCACCGTGGCGTCGAAGGGTGGCCGGGGCGCCAGGCCGAGGCTCGACGACGCCACGACCGCCGCCGTGACCTGGCTCGCGGCCAGGTACCTCGACTTTCCAACCTCGGGCGTCGCCGCCATGGGCGTCCCGGGTGGACCGATGGGTAAGCTGGTGGGCGCGATGGTGTCGAAGATGTGTATGGGGGGTCTCGGCGGCGCCTCCGACGACGCCGCGAACGCGTCGGCGCAACAGTCGCTCGGCGCCATGCGCCACCCGATGGATCAGGCGCACTTCAAGAACGAAGGGGGATACGCGACGTCCCAGGCGATCGCGTCCGTGGGCGTGTCCTGCGTCGACATAATGGCGAGGAGGTGCCCGCCGCTCGCGCCTCAGCTCGGGGCGATGCTCGGCGGGGTACTGGCGGGACCCGACGGGACACCGACGCGGATGGGACACGCCGCGCACGCCCGCGCCAAGAGCCTCCACAAGAGGTTCATAAATGAGTCCGGCACAGACGGGGGTTCCAAGGATGGGGGATTCAGTTCCACGCCGATCCCGGACGCACCCCCGGACCTGTTCCCACCCTCCGTGCCCCCACCGCCGCTGATGCTGTCTCACCTCGCGCGGCTGGAGGTTGGCACTGGGCACGCGGCGCGAGGTGACTTTGGCCGCGATAAAGCCGCCGACGACGACTGGCGCCTGGCCGCCGCCGCGTGGCGCGCCCTCCACGGCGCGTCCGCCGAGCGCGTCGGGTTCACCAACCGCGTGGACGTGCCCACGCACGTCAAGAACGAGCTGGCGTCGGCGGGGAACCGGTCCATGGGTCCACGACCGAACGTGGCATCCGTCCCCCTCACCGGCACGTCCGACCCGTGCTGGATCGAAGCGTCCCACCGGGCGCGGCCCACCGGACGGACGCTGACGGTCTCCCTGCGGTGCCGCCCCGCGCCCGCGTCCAACGCACCGAACGCACAGGGAGCCGCCGTGGCGTCCCTCGCGGGGACAATGACGGTGGGTCTGCACGGCGCGGCCACGTTCGCGGACGGCGTCGGCGCCGTCGTCGCGCACCTCGGGTCCAATCACCTCAAGAGCCGGAGCGCCAGGGAAGGCGCCGGGCCCACCTACCGGGGCCGCGGGCACGCGGTGCGCACGCACGGCAGCGGGAGCGAGGAGGAGACGGTGGTGACCGCGACGCTGCGGGTGTTCAAGTTCGACAGGGTATCCGTACGGCCCGTGGTGGCGTACGACGACGGGGTGACGTCGCTGAGAGCCGCCAAGTACGAGATTCCCCTCCCGGAACTTTTGGTACCCGCGCCCATGTCCTTGCCCGCGTTCGACCGAATCTGGAGCTGCCTCCCCGCCACGTACTCGCGCGCGGTGCGGGTACACCACCGCGTCGGGGTAGTGGACCCGCACCCGCTGCGAACCGCGGTTCAGGCGTTGGGGGGTGAGCTGGCGCCGACGGTGGCTGGGCTGGACGACCGGACGGATTCGGACCTCTCGCACCTCAAGCACGTCCCGCTGGCGCACTGCGGCGGCTACCCGCTCGTGGCCGCCGGCGCCGCGTGCGAGTGCTTCGCGGCGACGACGTGGCAGGGTGACTACCTGCTCCTATGCGCGTTCGCGGCGGTTGGGGGTGTGAGGCTCGAGTATCGCGCGCGAAGCGAGGAGACCCTTCGACCCGTCGAGTCCAACCACGCGGATTGGCTTCGGTCGCTGACGGTGGACAAGCTTCGGGAGGCGGAGGATGGCGACGTGGGCGATGACGAGCTGTTCGGGCACGGCAAGTCACTGAGCGACTCGGACCTGGCGTCGGGGCCGAGCGACGCGCCGCACGGGCTAATCAGGTTGTCGGACGCAATCATAGCGGAATGGAAAACGCTCGCCGCTTAGCTATGATAACGATATTTAAAAAAAATAGACGAATCACTTGGAAGCCGGGGACACTCCCGCGAGGGGCGTGCGCGTGACCAGCCCGCCCATCTTCACCGTAACCTCCGCCCCGTCAATCTCCACCACCTCCGCCTCGGCACCTCCCAGCTGCCTGACCACCACGGTCTCACCCACACGGGGAAACCACCGCCTGGCCGCGTCGCCACCGCCGTCCGGAACGGCGTCGCCGCGTTCGTCCAGGGTCCACCCCGCGGGCATCAAGGTTCGCACGACCGTATCGAGCTCATCCCTCGCGTCCACTGACTCGATCAACGCGACAGCCTCTTCCATCCCTCGCGCCGCGCGCGTCTCCGCCGCCTCCAGCGCGAGTCGGGTCCGTAGGTCCAGGAGCCTGGCGCCCCTGTCCACAACCTCGGCGTGGAGGTCCTCGGCTCTGTCGAGCGCGTGGCTCGCCTCAAACGCCCGAGCCTCCTGCACGTCCCGTTCGCGCTCGAGCGCATCGGCGAGCTCCTGAATGTCGTCCGCATCGTCGAAGGACGTATCGCCGGTACCGGCCGCGGCGGCGGCGGCTCGCTGCTGACGCCTCCACCTCTTCTCAGCCGCCTTGACGAGCTCCGGGGCTAACCCCAGTCCCTGCGCGATGGAGATGGCGTTTGACTCGCCAAACTCACCCCAGAGGAGCCTGTACGTGGGGCTCAGCGTCTCCGCGTCGAACTCCACCGCCGCGTTCGCCGCACCGCCCAGACCCGACTCCGCCAGCGCCTTGACCTCCTCGTAGTGGGAGGTGGCCACCGTGAGCAGGGACCGCTTTTGCGACGCGCGGAGCACGGAGGACGCGAGCGCGGCTCCCTCCGCCGGATCCGTGCCTCCCCCCGGCTCGTCCAGGAGGACCACCACGTTGTACGCACCGTCGGGTGTCTCGTCACTGGCGGCCAGTATGCGCTGCAGCCTGACGAGGTGCGCGCTGAAGGTGGACAGACCCCCGTCCAGGTCTAAAGACTGCGCGTCGCCGAGGTCGGTGAGCACCCGCCGGGTCCACGGCACCCGCGACGGTTCACATCCGGCACCCGAACCGTCACCCGCGGGGATGTGGAGCCCCGCCCTGGCCATGAGCAGCGCCAGACCGAGCGCCTTGAGGCTCGCCGTCTTACCTCCGGTGTTGGGACCGGTGATGGCGACCAAGGAGGTTGACGGCGGGACCACAAAGTCCACGGGCACCACCGCGTCAATCGCATCCGCCCTCGAGGCGAACCTCGTAGATTGCTCACCACCGACACCCTCATCCTCCGTATCCGCCCCATCCCCGTCCACGTCGGGTTCGTCGAAGCCCTGCACCGTTTCTTCTTCCCCAACCTTACCCCCGCGCGGAAGCTCGGGCAGGTGACGCTCCAGCAGCAGCGGATGCTGCATCCCCGGCAGTCTCACCACTTCGTCGGATTTATTGTCGGCGCCCACCACCACCAGCTCGGCGGGCCACGCGCCGAGCCACCGCGCGTGCGACGCCCTCGCCGACGCCAGGTCAAGCTCCGCCATCGCCTCCGTCGCGTTCAGGATGGACTTACCCCCGTCGCCGCCCACGACCATCGAGGTCAGCGCTGAGAGCACCCTCTCCACCTCGGCGTCCTCCTCGTTGGCGAGCTCGAGGATGCGGTTGTTCAGCGGCACCGCCTCCGCCGGCTCCTTGAACACCGTCTGGCCGGTGGACGACGAGTCCAGGATCACGCCGTCCATCTCCGACTGGGCGCCTGCCTTGATGGGGACGCACTCGCGCCCCAACCTGATGACGATCTGCGCTCGCTCGGCGAAATTCTTCTTTTGCATGTACTGCGCCTTTTGTTGCAGGAGCGCCCGGAGTTCGCGTTCCGTCTCCCTGCGCTCGGCGCGTATCGACGCGAGCTTCTCCGAGGCGTCGTCCAGGACGTTACCCCCGGGTACCGCCACGCACCTTCGTATCTCGTGCTCCAGTTCCTCCGGGATGGCGACGAGGGGCGCCGCGAGTCGTCGCAGGGGCTCGAGCGCGTCGTCGTCCGGGGCGTGAATGAGCGCGTGGACCTTGGCGCACGCGGCGGCGGTGGTGGCGACATCCGCGAGTGACGAGCCGCTCAGCACCCGCCCCCTCGCCGCTCCCGCGATCCACGGCCTCACATCCTTCGTCCCTTCGAAGACATCGCGCGGGAAGCCCCCGTGTTTGTCTCGCAGGGTCGCAGCGGCGGTCGTCCCCGCGAGCAACGTGGCGCTCTCCTCGGGGGTGGCGCCGAGAGGTAAGGACGGGGTGCACGCTCGCATGCCGAGGGTGGTGGCGGTGAACGCGCGAACCTGCGCGCTGAGCTCGGGCCACTGCAGGAGATCCCTGGCCTCGGCGTCCAGGTCCTCCGCGGTCGGCTCGCCCGCCTCCTCCTCCTCGCCATCCTCCTCCAACGCACCTCGCGAGACGTCATCGGTCAGGGTTGCCGAAAGGCTTCGAAATCTCTCACCCCGGCCCCGACGGCGAGTGGTCGCCGGACGCGCGACTCGACGCCCGGATGCCGCCTTCGACGGTATCCGTAGCCTCCACAGCACGTGTGCCGTTCCTGAGACGGTGGACGCCGCCATCGTCGTTCGTCCACGGGCGCCGCGCGGCCCGAAGTGGCCGTCTAATAGTAAGGCTCGAGCACTTTCTGATAAAACTCTCGGATAAAACCAGCTCAGTTTCCCGGGAGCTCGAGCAGGACACAGGACCCTGCCGCGGGGATGGGAGGGTACAAAGGCAAGGCGAAGGCGAAGAAAGGGGGCGGCAAGAAGGGCGGATTCGACCGGGCCGCCCCCACGAGGACCGCCGAGCCGCACAACTTCGTCGCCGACGCCGGCCCGGGTTGCGTCATCTCTCACGTCGCCGACCCGCCGTGGGCGCTCGGCAGCGAGCGCATAGACATCCGGGACTACCCGAAGGGGACGCAGTTTCCAGACCTGGCCGTCGATCCCGACAGTGGGACACTGGCGGTGGTGAACGCCCAGGCTGAGCATCGCGTGGTACGCGGCCGGACGCTCGTTCCATCCCGTCGCCTCGTCGACGGCCGAGGCGTCGTGCCGCCTTTTAACAATTCAATTGCCGCCTCCTCGTCCCTCCCCATCCACCCTGACGTATCGCCCCCATTCGTTCCCAACAACACGCAGTGCTACGTGACCGTGTACGATAACCCGGTGTTGGACCGTGACGGGAACCCGTTCCCGTCCGGTCAATCCACGGACAACGACGGGAAGACGCGGCGTTGCGTCACCTTCATCCTCTTGGTCCCGCCGAAAACAATCGTACACGCGGCGACGCTGACCGAGCCAACCTCGGAGATTGACAGCGACGTGCAGGACTGGAGCGTACATCCGGCGCCCGATGACGAACACCCCTTGGTGCTCGGGTTCCCGCTGGGTGCCACCGAGGGTAATAAACCGGGGCCGTGGCTGTGCACGCAAGGGGAGGGTGGGAGCCTGACGCACTTCTTCAGCGGGAACCTCCACGCTGTTGACTTTAGGTGCGAAGAGGGCACTCCGATGTTGGCGGTGGGTGCCGGGACGGTGGTGGAGGTGAGCCAGGCGAACACGCTCACGGGGGTGGCGGTCAGTAACTTGTTCAAGTGGAACAGCGTCATGATCCAGCTGGATACGGAGGGTACCAACGCGGGCGCGGGTGTCGGAACAGACGCAAAGGCATCCGGAGAATCTTCGTCGGGCGGTGACCTGTTCGTGGAGTACGTGCACATCAAGGCCGGGAGCGTCCGAGTCGAGGTCGGGGACAGGGTGAACCTCGGGGATGTCGTGTGCGAGAGCGGCGGCGTCGGGTTCTCACCCGAGCCGCACCTCCACTTCACCGCGTTTAGGTCCAGGGAACCCGCCGCGCCGACCACCCGGGTCAAGTTCCACGCCGCGGGGGGAGGTGCGCCGTACGTGCCCACCGCCGGTACGTACTACGACGCGAGCGGGATGGTCGCCGCGCCCCTATAGCCGAGGATAGCGAAGGATAGCCTGTGGTACGATATCATATGCTCGATATCATAATGCTGCATTTCCTAAATAATAATCTACGCGCGCGCTGCCCCTCTATCTCCACCACCCTGGTGAGGTTTAGTTCTGGAGCTTGCGGAGCAGGGAGCTCGCGGTGAGGGAGACGCCGAACCCGACGGCGCACGCGGAGGCGACGACGACCTGGAGGACGACCTCCGTGGTGGTCTCGTCCGGAATGGCGTAGACGGCGCCCGCTCCAGCCGCGGCGAGGACGAGGCCGAGGGTGGAGATGGTGCCGGGGGAGTTGCGGTCGTAGATGACCTTCTCGGCGGTGGAGAGGAGACCCGCCTTCTCGATGGACGCGAGGGAGATGCCGTCGGCGATGCCGAGCAGGCCGAGCTCCTCGGCCGCGGTCACCGCCTTGCCGATGAGCCTCAAATCGGCCGCCTTGGTGATGACCTTGGGCTTGGCCGCCATGGCCTTGACCTGGACGTTGCGGGCCTTGACAGCCTTGTTGGTCTTGACCGTAAGGCGCTGGCTGACGAGGGAGGAGGTCATGGAAGCCATCTTTGTTTCGGTGCGGTGCGGACGGTGCGTCGCGGACGGTGGCCGATGACGTATCGGAAATCTCCTTTTGGCCACGTATTTTCGATTCGCTGGCGTTTCCCGCGTCTCTGATTCGCCGAGAGAGATATTGATACGTAGTGCAGTTAGGGGAGGAGTTCATTTATTGTGAATTACGAGTTTGACGTTAGAAACGTTACTGGATGCATGTCAAGTCGTCTTCCCGAGATTGACAATCGAACTGTTTGTGCGCCCTACTTGTAGTAGAAAACTTGGCGGCTCCAGGGCAACAAACTTTTCACATCGGAGCGCCCAAGCGCACGCTTCAACACCGAGAGAGAGGCGCGGCACACGCTCGGAACGTTCACGATGGGCGGGGGAAACACCGTCGTGTTCGTCAGGAACCTTCCGTACTCCACGACCGACGCGTCGCTGACGGAGGCGTTCAGCAACGAGTTCGGTCCCGTCAAGGAGGCTTTCATCGTCGCCGAGAGGGGCCCCGGGGGCAAGTCCAAGGGGTACGGCTTCGTGTACTTCGCGCTCGCGGAGGATGCGGCGTCGGCGGTGGCCAAGAGTAAGTCGTTCAAGGTGGACGGACGCGCCGTGACCATCGACACCGCCAACAGGAAAGCCCCGGTCATCAAGGGGTTCGAGGGCAAGTCGAGCGGCGGCGGCGGCGACGGCGAGACCGCGCACGAGCAGGCGTCGCGCAAGGCGCTCGCCATCCTCCGGGGCGAGGACCCCGGCGACAGCGACAGCGACGCGCCCAAAGCAGAGTTCAAGCTCACCGGACCCGTCTCCGGCGACTTCCTGGCCAAGCCCAGGCCCGCGCGCAGGTCCGCGCCCGCCTCGCATCCCGCGCTCGCCGCCGACAAAGCGCCCCGGACCGTCGCGCTCGCCGGGCTGCGGCTGGCGGGTGAGCCCGAGGGTATCGACCCGGAGGCTGCGCTGGAGGCTGCGCGCGCGTGCGGTGGTGTCGAGGAGGTGACATCCCCGGCGCCCAAGGAGGTGGTGGACGCCGCACACCTGAGGCACGACGGGGCGACACGCGGGGTGCTCCTGGTGACGTACGAATCTGAAGATGTCGCGCGATTGGCGGTGACGCGGCTGCACAACACCCTGCCCGGCGTGGGCAAGCGCAAGGCGCAGAGGATCAAGGCGCAGCTCGCGGAGGGCGGCAAGGCGGCCGCCAACGCCGCCAAGCGGGGTAAAGCCGGCGCGGGTCCCGAGGCGGAGGGCGCGGCGGCGGTCGAGCTCCTGTGGGCCAGGCAGCTCGGTCACTGCGAGGGCGCCAAGCCCAAGAGCTGGCGCGTCATCATCCGCAACCTCGCGTTCAAGGCGACGGAGGAGGACATACGGACCGCCATGTCCACCGCCGGGTTCGTGTGGGACCTCACCGTACCCCGGGACTTTCATCACAAGATGAAGGGGTTCGCCTTTGCCGCGTTTACGTGCAAGGCGGATGCGGAGCGAGCCGTGAAGGAGGTGAACATGACCGCCATCGCGGGCAGGCCGGTGGCGGTGGACTGGGCTCTGTCCAAGACCAAATACGCGGAGGCGCAGCAACAGGCGGAGACGAAGGGGCCCAAGGGGTCGGACGGGTCGGACGGGTCGCAGTCGCGGTCAGAGTCCGAGTACGACGACGAGAGCGGCTCGGAGGACGACGAGATGGACGTCGACTCGATGGACGGGGACGATATCGAGGATGAGGATGACGAGGATGACGAGGATGACATGGATGACATGGACGAAGATGATGAAGGTGCGGACGATATGATGCGCCGGGTCATGAACCGCGTCATGGACAACCCCGACGCGGAGACAAACCCGGCGGAGGCGTCCACCGGTCAAACCATCAAACACGCCAACAGACGGGAGGCGCGGGAGGCGGCCAAGGCTGAGAGGATCGCCAAGGCTAAGGAGACCGCCGCGCGACGCGAGGCGGTGAAGAGCCGGAAGAGCGCGGACGACTCCGACTCCGGATCCGACTCTGGACCCGACGATGAAAAGCCCCCGCCCAGGTTCGCCGAGAAAACGGACGCCGCCGCCGAGGGATGCAGCGTCTTCATCCGCGACGTACCCACAGAGTGCAGCAAGCAGATGCTGTTCGAGCGCATGGGCAAGTTTGGTAAGGTTCGGTCGTGCCGAGTGGTCATGGACAAAGCCTCGGGCCGGCCGAAGGGGACCGCGTTTGTGGACTTTGTCAAGCCAGACGCCGCGAAGGCTGCGGTGGATGCCGCGACGAAGGTTGAGGGCGGCGGGGTGAAGGTGGCGGGACGGAGGGTGGCCCTAGCGCTCGCCGTGAGCGCCTCCGAGGCTGCGTCGCTCGCCACGCAGCGCACGAAGGATGCGGCGCCCGGCAAGGGTAAGCGCGACGGCCCGAGGGACAACCGCAACCTCTACCTCGCGTCCGAGGGCGCGATCCACGAGGAGGGACCCGCGTCGCAGGGTGTGTCCCAGGGCGACATCATGAAGCGTCGCCGCGCTAAGGAGGAGCAGGCGCTCAAGCTCAAGAACCCCAACTTCTTCATCTCCAAGACGCGCCTGCAGGTGAGGAACGTGCCCCCCGAGGTTGACCAGAAGGAGCTCAAGAAGATCTTCCTCGAGGCGGTCAAGAAACGGGCCACGCAGGCCAACCCGCGGGTCATGCACGCCAAGCTACTCTACGACCCCACCAGACCGGACGCCGACGGTAAACCCAGGTCCCGCGGTATCGGTTTCGTCGAGTTCGCCGACCACGAGCACGCCCTCGCCGCGCTCCGGTCGCTGAACAACAACCCGGATGTGTTCAACAAGGCGAGGCGACCCATCATCGAGTTTGCCGTCGAGGACGCGCGCGCGGTGAAGAAGCTGGAACGACGCAAGGACGGTCTCAAGCAGAAGCAGGACCAGTACGACGCGGACAGGAAGGCAAAGGCCAACGCGGAGGCTGCGGCGGCTGCCGCGAAGATTGCGCAGAAGCGGGGGGCCAAAAAGAATGGCAAGAACGCCGACGGAAAGAACGGCGTCGACGCCGACGGGAAAGCCGCGAACGGCAAGAACGGCGCCACCGGTGAGGCCAAGCCGAAGCCCAAGAACCCGAACAAGAAGCCCAAGGTTGGAAGCAAGAAGCGCAAGGCTGAGCGCGAGGCTAAACTCGCGGCGAACCAGGGGGCGGCTCCGAGTGGCGGGTCCACGGAGGGGAAGAAGAAGACCGAGGGGAAGGTCGCATCCGCGGGAGACTCAGGGGCTCCTCGCGCGGCTAAGCGGCCGAAGACGGCGGCTGCTCCCGCGTCAGCCGACGACGGGTTGAGCAGGAGGGGGAAGAAGAAGACGCAGGTTCGCGGCAACGACAAGCGGGATCGTTTCGACGACCTGGCGGAGCGATACATGAGCAATCGATAGTACCTCGAAAGACACCTTCAAAACTAATACTACGAAGGTACAACACACAACAACTTGTTACAACACGTCAACGCTCGCCGTTCCCGCTCCCGTTCCGCCGCACCGCCGACCTGTCCTGCGACGACATGCTCTGCAACAGCGGGGCGTCGTCGTCCTCGTTCTCCGCGTCGGGGAGTCTGTCGAACCCGCCCCGGTTCCCTCCGAACATGCCCCCCCCGCCCGCCGTCTTCATGGTGTACTGCGCCGCGCTGGGCGGCGGGGGCACCGAGGGGGTGTCCGCGACCGCGCGTATGCTCACGGGGAGTATGCACGGCGCGCATGAGTTGGCCACGACCGCCGTCCTCGCGAGCCTGTTGATGAACCCCGGCGGCATCTTCCCCGTGAGCTCGAAGCACAGCGCCTCCACGAAGTGGTTACAGTTGCGCTCCAGCAGGTGGTACGTGTTGCCGTGGAAGTCGTCGTCCATCTCCCCGACCAGGTTCGAAACCTCCCCGGGGTTCATCTCCGTGGTCCCGACGTACACCTCCTCCCTGAAGATCGCCGGAGCGGGCGCCGCCTTCGGGGCCGTCTCGAAGATACCGCTCGAGGCGTAGTCATGCCCGCCGAACGAGAACTCCCGCCCGTGCACCACCAAGCCGCTGTGGAATATGCCGATTCCGAGCGGGCGCGCGTACTCATTCACCTCGCTCAGGTCGTACACGTTGACCATCACCGCAACCTGAGGCATCGCGTCTCCCTCCCGACGCAACCCCCCGCTAGATCTACTGCGAGGAGCTCTGATTGATCTCTCAGTTTTGTCAAGTTGTCAACTCAGCTTCAGCTTGAAATTCGAGTGTGCGAGCTCACAGCAGCCGCGCACAGCGGGTCAGACGCCGGCGACTTTAGTGCCGGGTTTGGAGCCTCTCGGGGACGCAGGGGATATACGCGACGCTCACGGCCGAGCGTCGGGGTCGAGTGCTTCGGATTCGAGGCGGGCCGTGTGGGATCTGGGCGCGTGCCGGGGCACGAATTGAGTGGGAGAGATGACGGTGCGGTTCGTGCTGCTCGTGAACAAGCAGGGCCAGACCAGGCTCGCGCACTACAACGAGATCGTGCCCAAGGCGGAGCGGAGGCAGATTGAGGGCGAGATTGTGCGCAAGTGTCTGATGAGGAGCGACAAGCAGTGCTCCATCGTCGAGCACCGGGGGATGAAGGTCATCTACCGGAGGTACGCCTCTCTCTTCTTCATCGTCGGGGTGGACGAGCACGAGAACGAGCTCGCCGTGCACGAGTTCATACACTGCATCGTGGAGACACTCGATAGACACTTCGGGAACGTGTGCGAGCTCGACATCATGTTCCACCTGGAGAAGGCGCACTACATCCTGGAGGAGATGGTGATGAATGGCCAGATCATCGAGACCAACAAGTCGATCATCCTCGGACAGACGGCCCTGTACGACCCTCCGCCGGAGAAATAGTGAAGTGACGAACCGAGTTTATCATCATAGCCGTCATATCATAGCCATCAAAGAACTGCCTACAGATCCTCCTCTATCGTCGCCTCGTGTTCGCCCCTCTCTCGAGCGCGACGGCGCCGGACGTAAATGCTCAGATTATTCAGAGCACCTTGTCCAGCGCCATCACCTGCTCGGAGGCGCGGTACGGCCCGTCGGTTCCCTTCCTCTCCATAGGAGCGAGGAAACCGGCGAGCCTCCACCGTCAGGTGGCCCGTAGGTGCCGAGCTAGCTGCCTTCTGAGCCTGAAACCCGCGCTGCCCGGGACGTTAGTGGCGCCGTACGCGAAGTATCCAACACCGGCAAACACCGCCAGCATGAAGAGAGTCTCGGTGGCGCTACCGGGCGATGCATCGTCACCCCGCTTACCCGCTCCCACGCGAGGAACGCCCATGTTCCCTGACCCGCCTTTACCTGACCCGGGGCCCCTCGGCCTGGGCGCGCCCAGACCGTGAAAGTATGTGACTAAAAACTTAGCCGTCGCGTCCTCGTCCCAATTTCTGTCCTCCGTATGACATTGTGGGCACAGTCCACGCGTGGGCCACTGGGTCTTTGGGAACTTGGGATCGCCTGAACCCACCGCCTCGCCCCGTGACTCCTGCTCTGATAGCCGCGCGTTTACCCTGTTGTGGGCGCGCCACGACCACAACACGCCGTCGGTTTTCGTCGCAACCTTCCCGACGCCGTCCGCCTCGTTGACCATCGCGATGAAGTGCGTCCTGCAGTCGTCGCAGGGGAAGAAGTTCTCGACCCAACGCGATACCGTGGCGAGCCACGTGGCACCCACGTAGTCGTTCTTACTCGACGCCGGTACCACGGACCTCGCGGCGAGCGAGTGGAAGAGGAGCCAGAGACCGCACGTGTATCCCCGCTTACCCTCCTCGCTCCCCTCGCACTGCCGCCACGTCAGCGGACCGACGTGGCCGTCACCGCACACCCTGTGGTCCGCGAGCTGGCGCCTGATCTTGTTGAACGCATCCGTGTCCGCAGGCTTGGAGTGTTCCGGCCACTGCTTGTCTATGCGTTGCATGAGAGCCTTGGATCCGTCCTTGCACGCCGCCACCGGGTGCGCGTCAGCCATGAGACGCATGAACGAAACGAACGAATCCCTCGCCGTCGGTCGGAGCAGCGCGGCGCTGGTCATCTGATCGTACGCCAGCACGGTGGCGTGCTCGATGTCCTCCAGGTCCGCGTGGGGCGCCTCTGCCTCCACGTCGACGTCCTTCTTCTCGGCGTCGGCGATCGGGGGTTTCTGATCGTCCGCCGGGATGGGGATGAGCTCGTGCTCCGCGTCCAGCGCCTCGTTCACCCGGGTCACCATCACCTCCGCGTCCGTGTTTGGCGAGATCTTCTCGAGCTTTTCGCTGTGCCTCGCCTTGTGCTCCTTGGCGAACTGTCCGCACTTGCCGAAGAGCACGGTTGGGTAGCCGCGGACGTCGAAGTGCGAACAGAGGTGCCCGTTCGCGACGCAGTCCACGGACATGACGGTGACGTGCGGCTGAGGTCGCTCGTGCCCCTCCGTGGGGTTGGCCCAGTTCTCACCCTTATTGTACAAGGCGGCGATGCGCTCGTAGGTCGGCCCGAAGTTCTGGCAGTGCGGGCACCACGGCGCGAAGAACTCCATGAGGCAGTGCTCATCCGCCTTGGTCATCGCGATTCGATCGTCAAAGTCCTTCTCGGAGAGGTGGATTGCGGACGGCGCGATCGCATTCGCCGCGGCGCATTCCGGTACCAGGGTCAACACCAGGACCCCCACGAGCGCGGGGATGAGCGCGAAACGGCGCCTCATCCTGCTCGTGGCGCGTTGAGCGCCCAAGAGAGTGACGGACAGGTGCGCGGCCCAATCTGGTTTCGGGAGCTGATCAGTCGGGTCGTCACAGTCACATCAAAGGCGGGTCGATATTTCTCGAACTTGCCGTCACTGTTCACCCGCGCAGTTGTATCGCCGCCTCCAATGACATGACCACCATCTGGCGCCCACACTGGTTGATCAAGCCTATCGAATCTGTCAAGGAGGAAGTGCCCGACGACGATGTCCCCGATGTCAAGGTGGAGCCTGTCGCTGACGACGATGGGATAAATGGGGAAGACGGAACGACGCCTTCCGAGGGAAAGGGCGCGAAGCGGAAGAGGGCCCCTCGGACAAAGGGGCCATGCGAGCACGGCGTGAAGCCTCGCTCGAAGTGCAAGGTGTGCGGTGCTTGTCCGCACGGTCGTCGGCCCGCTAGGTGCAAGGAGTGCGGTGGAGGCTCAATATGCGAGCACGGTCGTCAGCGCACTCAGTGCAAGGAGTGCGGTGGGTCATCAATCTGCGAGCACGGTCGTATGCGCTCTACATGCAAGGAGTGCGGTGGGGCATCAATCTGCGAGCACGGCCGTCTGCGCCATCAGTGTAAGGAGTGCGGTGGGGCATCTATCTGCGAGCACGGCCGTGTGCGCCATCAATGCAAGGAGTGCGGCGGGTCAGGAATCTGCGAGCACGGTCGTATACGCTCTAAATGTAAGGAGTGCGGCGGGGGATCAATCTGCGAGCACGGTCGTCAGCGCTCTTATTGCAAGGAGTGCGGTGGGTCACAAATCTGCGAGCACGGTCGTCGGCGCTCTACATGCAAGGAGTGCAAGAAGTAGCGAACGTATCATCAATCCAATCAAACGTCACAGTCCGTCCTCGTCCCGTCCCCGTTCACTCGTCCTCGTCCTCCTCCTTTTCTACGTCTACGCTTCTTCGTCGCACGTGCGATCCGCATTTCGGATGAATGAATCAAAATATCCTAAGCACCTATCCTACGCTCGTGCGGGGAATGTCCAGCGACCGAGGCAGCGAGCTCGTCTGCCACGCCAGGGCGAAGAACCCCAGGGACACGCAGACGAATGGCCACCAGGTTGGCGGGAACACCCGCGCCACGTCAAACTCAATCCCACCGTCATCCTCCTCGTGGACCATCGTTCGCGTGGCGTGCACCATCCCGGCGATCAACGCGCCGCCCACGATAGGCGCGCCCGCCCTCGCCAGGTTGGAGAACGTCCCGGCGAATCCGTTCACCTTACCGAGCTGATCGCGGGGCGCCGAGTTGTTCAGGATCAAGGACACTCCCCCCATGACGACTGGGCCCATGCACCCTCTGCCCACCGCGAAGATCGATATGAGAACCCAGGTCCCCGCGTGCGACGACTCCTGCGCGTAGTACGCCAGCGGATGCGCCGCGAATATGAACCCGTTGGCGGCGCACGCCCACATCACCGACCTGGTCACGCCGAACCTATCCGCCAAAAATGCAAACAGCGTCGCCGCGAACACCAGGATGGTCACCCCCATCACGCTGCCGAACGCGCCTATGTCCACGGACGTGAACCCCAGGCCGCCGTACATACGCGACGTCGCCATCCAGATCGGCGTCGCCTCGGCGCCCGCGATGACGACGAACGTGCACCCCACCTGGTTGATGACGGCGCGCCTGATGATGAGGTCTTTCCGCCAGTCGGATCTTTCCGCCCCGTCCCCGTCATCCACACGCGCGTACCCGCCGCGCACCGGCGTGGGCCCGCCCTCATCTTCATCACCGTCCTCACCTTTGTCAACTTTGATACTTCCACCCTTGGCCGCACTCACCGGTCTCACCTCCGCGATGGACTCGCCGCCTTCGACGCCCGGACTCGAACACGTATGGGAGTTACCCCGGTTCTCCGCCTCA
>Ga0209425_10001769_pt1 | contig 25002 bp, 23 predicted proteins | sample COG_05_FD_184749 | JGI IMG/M metagenome (GOLD analysis project Ga0209425, IMG submission 184749) | Pelagic Microbial community sample from North Sea - COGITO 998_met_05 (SPAdes) (version 2) | ecosystem: Environmental > Aquatic > Marine > Neritic zone/Coastal water | place: Helgoland, sampling...
AGGAATGAAAATCAACATACTTTTTTTAGGAAAATAAAACAACTTAATTTTTGGAGGCCACGCCCAGAATCGAACTGGGATAAAAGGATTTGCAATCCTCAACGTAACCATTCCGTCACGTGGCCTTAAGGTATTTTAGAGTATTTAAATCATTTAATGGGTTCTATAAAGCAAAATCTATCCCTTTTAGGTTTTCATCCTTTTGATATAAACTATTTAAAGAAATATGCAAAAAAATGGAATTTAAAAAATATAATCATTTAATAGAGGAAAAAAAAATCTCTGATTTTTGGATAAAAAAGGGTTGTTTTAAACCGCTAAAAGGAAAAACAAAAAAAACTTTTTCGATAGTCATCCCACCACCAAATGTTACAGGCAGACTTCATATGGGTCATGCGTTGAACAATAGTCTTCAAGATGTGTTAGTTCGCTATAATCGCATGAAAGGAAAAGAAACACTATGGCAACCTGGTACCGATCATGCAGGTATAGCAACTCAGGCTGTTGTAGAAAAAAATCTTAAGAAAGAAGGTTTAAAAAAAATAAATCTTGGTCGTGATGCTTTTATTAAAAAAGTCTGGGATTGGAAAGAAGAATCAGGAGGCATAATTCTTGATCAACTAAAAAAATTAGGATGTTCTTGTGATTGGTCAAGAACAAGATTCACAATGGACAAAGATTTATCAAATGCCGTTATAAAAGTATTTGTTGATTTATACAAAAAAAAATTAATTTATAAAGATAAAAAATTAGTTAATTGGGACACATCACTTCAAACTGCTATTTCTGATTTAGAGGTTGTTCAAAAAGAAACTCAATCAAATCTTTATTACATAAACTATGAGATTGATGATTTAAAAGAAAACATTACTATAGCAACAACTAGACCTGAGACTATGATGGGTGATACGGCGATTGCAGTTAATCCAAAAGATAAAAGATATATTAAATTAATAGGCAAAACAGTAAAAATTCCACTAATTAATAGATCTATTAAGATAATAGCTGACCATTATGCTGATCCAAAACAAGGTTCTGGAGCTGTTAAAATTACACCTGCTCACGACTTTAATGACTATATTGTTGGTGTAAGAAACAATCTTGAAATAATTAATGTTCTGGAAAAAGATGGAAGAATTAATGATAATGGTATCAAAGATTTAATTGGTCTAGATAGATTTGAAGCAAGAAAATTAATCATAAGCAAACTTAAAGAAAATGGACAACTTCAAAAAATTGAACAAATTAAAAACAAAGTACCATTCGGGGATAGATCTAATACAATTATAGAACCACTATTAACAGAACAGTGGTTTGTTGATGCTAAACCATTATCAAAAAAACCGATTGAAGTTGTAAAAAAAGGTAAAACTTCTTTTTATCCAGAAAATTGGAAAAAAACTTTTTTTCAATGGATGAACAATATTGAACCCTGGTGTATTTCTAGACAAATTTGGTGGGGTCATAGAATACCTGCTTGGTATGATGAAAAAAATAATATCTATGTTGCCGAAAATGAAAAAAAAGCTTTATTGTTAGCAAGAAAAAAGAATAAAAATAAAATTATAAAATTAAAACAAGAAACTGATGTTTTGGACACTTGGTTTTCATCAGCACTTTGGCCATTTGCAACAATGGGTTGGCCGTCAAAAACTAAAGAATTAAAAAAATTTTACCCAACATCTGTACTAGTTACTGGTTTTGATATTATTTTTTTTTGGGTAGCACGTATGTTGATGATGGGCAATTATTTTCAAAAAGAAACTCCATTTAAAAAAGTTTATGTCCATGCACTTGTAAGAGATGAAAAGGGGCAAAAAATGTCAAAATCTAAAGGCAATGTAATTGATCCATTAGAATTAATTGAAGAGTATGGTGCTGACAGCTTAAGGTTTACTTTAATATCAATGGCATCACCAGGACGAGACGTAAAATTATCTAAAGACAGAATTATTGGTAATAGAAATTTTATAACGAAAATATGGAGTGCAAATAATTTTTTAGATTTAAATAATTGCATCTTAAGAAAAAAAATAAATTTAAAACAAATTAAATTGCCTATTAATCAATGGATTTTTAATGAATTTATCAAAACACAGAATATTGTTACTAGCAATATCGAAAACTTTAGATTTGATGAATCAGCAAGACATGTCTATAAATTTGTTTGGCATTCTTATTGTGATTGGTATCTTGAATTTTTAAAACCAATATTTAATTCCAAAAATAAACAAGAAGTTGAAGAAGCTAAGCAATTTTCTTCATTTATGTTAGCTAATATATTGAAAATTCTTCATCCTTTTATACCTTTTTTTTCTGAGTCTTTATGGGATAAAAAAAAATTTAACAATTTTTTTAAGTCTGACCTAGTCAGTTCAGAATGGCCTGAATATCAAAAGCAAAATAATTTTAGTAAAAATCAAGAAAATGTTAATAAATTAATTGAATTAATTTCTAATATTCGTTCAACAAAAGCAGAATTGAACATAACACCTAAACTTTATTGCGATATAATATTTTTAGATAAATCAAAAAAATTGAAATTACTAATAAGTCAAAATATTAATTTAATTAAACAAGTTGGGAGAATAAATATGCTACTCGATCAGAAAAAAGACTACAAAAATACAATTGAGATACTTGTTTTAAAAGAAAAACTTGGCCTTAAATTTAATGAAAAAATAAACATGATGTCTCAAAAAAATAAGATTATATTAAAGTTAGAAAATATTAAAAAACAAAAAAATATGCTAAATAACAAATTGAAAAATAAAGCTTATTTAGACAATGCACCAAAAGAAATTGTTCAAAATGATAAAGATCTGCTTAAAGATTTAACCATTGAAGATAATAAATTAAGAAGTATTGTATCAAGTATTAGTTAAATATGATTAAATTTAATAAAAAAAAACTACCTAGTCGTCACACATCCCTTGGGCCGGACAGAGCTCCACATAGGTCGTTTTATTATGCAATGGGAGAAACTGAAAAAGATGTTTCAAAACCATTTGTTGGTGTTGTTTCTACTTGGAACGAGGCAGCGCCTTGCAACACGGCATTAATGAGACAAGCACAATCTGTTAAAAAGGGAGTAAAAGTTTCAGGTGGTACTCCAAGAGAATTTTGTACAATTACTGTTACAGACGGTATTGCTATGGGGCACGAAGGTATGAAATCATCTTTAATATCAAGAGAAATAATTGCTGATTCAGCTGAATTGACAGTTAGAGGTCATTGTTACGATGCGCTAGTTGGAATTGCTGGATGTGATAAATCACTTCCAGGTTTAATGATGTCAATGGTAAGGTTAAATGTACCAAGTGTTTTTATCTATGGAGGATCAATTTTACCTGGGAGATATAAAGGAAAAGACGTAACAGTTGTTGATGTCTTTGAGGCTGTAGGCAAACACTCAGCTGGAAAAATGTCATTAAAGGATTTAAGAGAATTAGAATTGGTTGCTTGCCCAAGCGCAGGAGCCTGTGGTGGTCAATTTACTGCAAACACTATGGCGTGTGTTTCTGAAGCAATAGGTTTAGCTTTACCTTACTCAGCTGGAACCCCAGCTCCATATGAAGAAAGAGATAAGTATGCTTATGAAAGTGGAAAAACAGTTATGAGTTTATTAGAAAAAAAAATAAAACCAAGAGATATTGTAACAAAAAAATCTTTAGAAAATGCAGCTACAATCGTAGCGGCAACCGGTGGTTCAACAAATGCAGCTTTACATTTACCTGCTCTTGCTAATGAAATTGGAATTAAATTTGATTTAATGGATGTTGCTAAGATTTTTAAGAAAACTCCATACTTAGCTGATTTAAAACCAGGTGGAAAATATGTTGCTAAAGATATGTGGAAAGCAGGCGGAGTTCCAATGCTTTTAAAGACACTTTTTGATGGTGGGTATATCCATGGAGGGTGTATGACTGTTACAGGTAAAACTATGAAAGAAAATTTAAGAAATATTAAATTTAACACTAATCAAAAGGTGCTTAGAAAATTTAACAATCCTTTATCACCCGACGGAGGCGTAGTTGGATTAAAAGGAAATTTAGCTCCTAATGGTGGAATTGTTAAAATTGCAGGTTTAAAAAAATTACAATTTACAGGTAAAGCAAGATGTTATGACAATGAAGAGGACGCAATGTCAGCAGTTCAAAATAAAAAATATAAAGATGGTGATGTAATAATTATTCGTTATGAAGGCCCAAAAGGAGGTCCTGGTATGAGAGAAATGCTTTCTACAACAGGAGCGATATACGGTCAAGGCAAAGGCGAAAAAGTTGCTTTGATAACAGATGGAAGATTTTCTGGAGCAACAAGAGGTTTTTGTGTCGGGCATATTGGCCCAGAAGCTGCTGTTGGAGGACCACTCGCTTTAATAAGAAACGGCGATGTTATTGATATAGATGCTAAAAAGGGAATTATTAATGTCAGATTATCTGCCAAAGAAATGGCTAAAAGAAGAAAAAAATGGAAGCCAAAAAAATCTCAATTTGGATCAGGGACACTTTGGAAATATGCACAAACAGTAGGTCCAGCTTATTTAGGAGCACCAACACATCCTGGAAAAAAGAAAGAAGTAAAAATTTACTCAGATATTTAAATGAAAATTAGGCCAGTAATATTATGCGGAGGTTCTGGAACCAGATTATGGGCTGAGTCAAAAAAAAATACGCCCAAGCAGTTTATTAATTTTGGAGGCTGGAATTTATTTACAAAATGTTTAAAAAGAATAAAAAATCCTATATTTGATTATCCCATCATAAGTACTAATTTAAAATATTTATTAAAAGTTAAAAAAAATTTAAAAGAATCTAAAATTAAAAAATATAAAATAATTTTAGAGCCTACAAAAAAAAATACAGCTCCAGCAATTTTAACATCAGCTTTAATTAGTGAAGTTCCCAATAATCAAGCTATGATATTTTTTGCTGCAGACCATTTAATTGAAAAAAATAATTCTTTAATTAAGTCAATCAAAAAGCACACGAATTATTTAACAAATGAAAATATTTTTATTTTTGGGATTAAACCAAATAATCCTTCTAGTGAATATGGTTATTTCTTAACAAAAAAAATAAATAAAGATATTAATAAGGTTAAAACTTTCGTTGAAAAACCAAATTTGAAGAAAGCAAGATTTATTATTAAAAAAAAAGGTTATTGGAATTCTGGAATGTTTTTCATCAGAAAAGACTCAATAATTAATAATTATAAAAAATTTCAACCACATATTTATAAAACTTGTTTAATGTCAGTTTTAGAAGCTAAAAGAAAAAAAAATATTTATTATTTAAATAAAAAATTTTATTCAAAAAATAAAAATAAATCCTTTGATTATGCAATCCTAGAAAAAAATAAAAAAATTAATGCAATTAAATTAGATATATTGTGGTCAGATCTGGGAAGCTGGAAAGAAATTTGTAAAATGTTTGAAAGAAATAAAAAAAATTATATCAAAAAAAGTAATATTTTTTATAGACCATGGGGTAAATATACAAATTTATTTGAGGGAAAAGGATTTTTAATAAAAGAAATAAATGTTAAATCTAAAGGATTACTTAGTTTACAAAAACATTATCATAGATCAGAACATTGGTTGGTAACTAATGGAATTGCTAAAATAACGCTTGATAAAAAAACATATTTAAAAAAATTGAATGAGACAATTTATATTCCCCTTGGTTCAATTCATAGAATTGAAAACATATCTAAAAAACCTTTAAAGATTATTGAAGCACAAGTGGGATCAATACTAAAAGAAACAGATATAGTCAGGTATCAAGATATATACGGAAGAATTAAATAAATTCTAATTCAATTGGCGTATGGTCAGAAGGTTTAGTTTTTGATCGTGGTTTTCTATTAATATTAATTGACTTTACTTTACTCATCAAATTATTTGAAACTAAAAAATGATCTATTCTCATACCGTAATTTTTTTGCCAAGACCCAGCGAAATAATCCCAAAAAGTATACTCTTGTTTAGATTTATTTAAACTTCTAAAAACATCATTAAATCCAATATTTATCAATTCTCTATATTTTTTTCTTATCTCTAATTTAAATAAAGCATCATTCTCATATCTCTTAGAGTCATAAACATCAATGTCTTCAGGTATAACATTAAAATCACCAGATATTATTATATTAGCATTATTTAAAAATTCTTTTTTAATTGATTTATTAAATAAAGTTAACCAATTTTTTTTATATTCATATTTTTCTGTATCAACTGGATTTCCATTAGGAACATAGATATTAACTAGCTTAATTTTTTTTTTAATAAAAATATCACCCGTAATAATTCTAGATTGTTTAAATTTATCTTTAATGAAATTATAATTAATATTTTCAATTTTAATCTTTGAAAGAAAAGCTACTCCATTATAACTTTTTTGACCAAAAACATATGAATCATATCCTTGTTTTTTAAAAGTATCATAAGGAAACGTTTCATTTTGTGTTTTTATTTCTTGTAAAAATAATATGTCAGGTTTTGTATCATTAATATAAGCAATTATATTTTCAATTCGAGCTCGAACGGAGTTAACATTCCAAGATGTAATTTTCATTAAACTGAAAATGACAGACCACAACCACAAGACGCTGATGCCTTGGGATTTTTTATAACAAATGACTCTCCGATCATCTCTTCTTTAAAGTCAATAATAGAACCTGTGATAATATCAAGTGAAGTTTTATCAATTACTACTTTACCAAAAACAATATCTTCTTTGCTAGTTTCTTTATCAAATGTAAAATGATATTTAAATCCAGAGCAACCACCACCTTTTACGGAAATTCTAAAAAATTTTTTTAGATGGTCTTCATTAATTATCTTTTCAATTTGTTTTTTTGCTCTATTTGTAAATTCAATTTTTTTTGTCATATTTATTTATTATTTAGTATATATTTTAAAAGACAATTATGCAAAAAAATAGATTCTCAAAATTAGCAACCACTATTAAATCTAAAGGAAGATTTAATATAGAAAAAGAAAGTAATTTAAGGACATCCTATCAAAGAGACAGAGACAGGATTGTTCATTCTACAGCATTTAGACGTCTTAAACATAAAACTCAAGTTTTTGTTAACACAACAGGTGATCATTATAGAACAAGAATAACACATTCCTTAGAAGTTGCACAAATAGCAAGAACACTTGCCAAACATTTTAAACTCAATGAAGATTTATGTGAGACCTTAAGTTTAGCTCACGACTTAGGCCATACTCCATTTGGACATGCTGGAGAGGAAGCATTAAATAACTGCATGAAAGCTAGTGGTGGTTTTGATCATAATATTCAAACAATTAGAATCGTAACACTTTTAGAAAATAAATATTATAATTTTAAAGGACTTAATTTATGTTTTGAAACTTTAGATGGACTCTTGAAACACAATGGTCCAATTAAAAATTTATCTAGTCTTGATAATATTTTAGGAAAAAATTTTTTTAAAAAAAAATTTATTTTTAAGAATAACCCATCTTTAGAGGCACAAATAGCATCAATTTCTGATGACATAGCTTATAATAGTCATGATCTTGAGGATGGTTTACGAGCTAAACTATTTAAGCTGAAAGATCTTAAAAATTTGCCTATTTTAGACGCAATATTAAAAAAACATAATAAAAAATTTAAAAAATATTCGCAAAATCTAGTGTTGAGACAAATTATTAGGGAAATTATTAATGAAATGGTTAAAGATGTAATAATAAATACAAAAAAAAATATTATAAAATATAATATTAAAAATATTTATGATGTATATAGATCAAAATACATAATTGTGTGTTTTTCCAAAAAAATGAATTCATTTGATATAAGCATTAAAAATTTTTTAAAGAGGAAAATGTATTTTCATCGTAGTGTTATAAAAAAAACAAACCTAGGAAAAAAAATAATTAAAATTTTATTTCTAAAAATAAAAAAAAATCCTAATAAGTATATTGATACAAAAAAGATTAAAAAAAATGATATTGACAGATCTATATGTGATTTTATAGCCGGTATGACTGATAGATTTGCAATAAATTTATATAACAAATCAAAATGAATATATTTGAGGAATATCTTAAAAAGATTAAAGACTTAATAATTAAAAATCAGAAAATTCTTAAATTAAGTATTTTAAACAATTTTAATGGTATTACTGTAGAAACGCCACCTTCAGAATTTAATTTTGATCTATCTTGTAACGCAAGCTTAGTTTTAGGTAAAATTAATAAAATCAACCCTAAAGAATTAGCTAATAAAATTAAAGATTTATTAACAGTAAATTTAAATGACTTTAATAATATAGAAATTGCTGGACCAGGTTTTTTGAATCTTAAATTAAATAATTCTGCATTGATATTAAATATCAATAAGATATTAAAAAATAGAGAAACTTATGGAAAACGAAACTCAAATTTAAAATATAATATTGAGTTTGTGTCAGCAAATCCAACTGGGCCTATGCATGTAGGACATTGTAGAGGAGCTATATATGGCGATGTTCTTGCTAATCTTCTTAAATTCAACGGAAATAATGTTACAAAAGAGTATTATATCAATGATTACGGAAATCAAATTAACAATTTCACAAAATCGGTTTTTTTGAGAATTAGAGAAATAAAATATAATGAAAAATTTGTATCTAATGCCAATCTATATCCAGGTGAATATATTAAAGAAATTGCAAACAAAATAATTAATTCACATAAATATGAAGTTTTTGATAATTTTAAAAATTCTTTCAAATTACTAAAAAAACAATCATTAAAACATTCAATGGAATTAATTAAATTTGATTTAAAAAAATTAGGTATAAAACATGATAATTTTTTTTCAGAAACCACATTAGTTGAGAATAATTTAGTAGAAAAAACTATTACCCAATTAAAAAAAAATAATTATGTTCAAGAGGGATATCTAGATCCACCTAAAGGTGAGATAGATAAAAATTGGAAAAAAACTAAAAGATTAATTTTTAAATCAACTTTATTTGGTGATGATACAGATAGAGCAATGCAAAAGAATGATGGGTCGTGGACATATTTTGCAAATGATGTCGCTTATCATATGGATAAAGTTGAGAGAAACTATGAAAATTTAATTAATGTTCTTGGAGCAGACCACACTGGATACATTAAAAGATTAACAGCAGCTGTAAAAGCTTTATCAAATAGTAAAGTCAAAATAGATTGCAAAGTTTGTCAACTGGTTAAATTATATAAAGACGGACAACCATTTAAAATGTCCAAAAGAGCTGGAGATTTTATTTCGGCACAAGATTTGCTTAATGAAGTAGATAAGGACTCGATAAGATTTATGATGTTAAACAGAAGTAATGATGTTGAACTTGATTTTGATTTTGATAAAGTTTTGGAAAAAAATAAAGATAACCCAGTTTTTTATGTTCAATATTCATTTGCAAGAATTAGCTCTTTATTTAGAACAATAAATAAGAATCCTAAAGATGAAATATTATTAAAGCTTAATGAATTAAAGTTAAATAATCACGAAGTGAAAATATTAAGAAAAGTATTTGAGTGGCCAAAAATAATAGAAACTGCCTCCTTCAAGTATGAGCCACACAGAATCCCTTTCTACTTATACGAACTTGCTACTTTATTTCATTCTTACTGGAGTAAAGGAAATGAAGATCAAAATTATAGATTTATTGAAAACGGTAAAATTAAAAATGAAAGCACACTTGCTATAATAGTTTTAGTATCAATAGTTATACAAAGGGGAATGAACATTTTAGGAGTTTCACTTCCTAGTAAAATGTAATGAACAAGATAATAAATTTATTTTATTCTTTAATAATGATTTTATTTTTTTTTAATATCTTTAATTACTATTTCTCAGATAAAAATATTAAAAAGACTTATATAAATAGATTAGATATAAATAAAATCTTAGAAAATAAGATTTTAAATTTACCTGTTTTAAACAATGATACAAATAATGTAATAGAGTTTAATTCAACATTTAATGAAGAAATTAAAAAAAATGAAAAAAGAAGTTTTTGGGATTTATTAAAATCTAAATGAAAAAAAAAGCAATAATTATTAGTATAAGTTCATTTAAGTTATTAAAAAATGAAATTAAATTATTAAAAGAGGAAAAACCATGGGGCATAATATTGTTTAAAAGAAATATTAAATCTATACCAAAACTCAAAATGCTAATTAATAAAATCAGAAAATTAACCAAAGACTCCAAGTTTCCAATAATGATTGATGAAGAGGGTGGTGCTGTTTCAAGGTTAAATAAATTAATTGCTCATAATTTAACACAAAAATATTTCGGTGATATCTATAAAACTCAACCTAAAATAAGTTCATCTATTTATAAAGTTTATATAAATAATTTATGTAAAATTTTTAGAGAAATAGGTATTAACATTAATACTGTACCAGTTCTTGATGTTTTAAGAAAAAAAACTGATAAAATTATTGGTTCCAGAAGTTTTTCAAATAAACCAGATATTGTAAAAAATTTAGGAAATATTTGTGTTAAACAATATTCTATAAATAAAATTGCTACAGTAATCAAACATATACCAGGACATGGCTGCGCATCAACAGATAGTCATTTAAAATTACCAAAAGTAAAATTGTCTTTAAAAAATCTAAATTACAATGACTTCAAACCTTTCAAAGCAAATAATTCTTTATTTGCTATGACAGCACATATTTTATATAATAAGTTAGATCCCTATAATCCTGCAACTATCTCTAAAACTATTATTTCAAAAATTATAAGGAGAAAAATTGGGTTTAAAGGAATTTTAATTTCTGATGATATATCAATGAAAGCATTAAAGTTTGATTTAATAACCAATGCCAAAAAATCTTTATCAGCTGGTTGTAATTTAGTCTTGTATTGCGCTGGCAATTATAAGGAAACTCATAAATTAATTAAGGAATTGCCATATATAGACAAATTCACAGTAAAAAAAACATCAGAATTTTATAAATTTTTAAGATAAAATGAATTATGGAATCAATTAAACCAAATCAAATTTCCATTAATATTCCTAATTATAGTGGTCCTCTTGAAGTCTTATTAGATTTAGCTAAATCTCAAAAAGTTGATCTTGCAGAAATATCTATCACTAAACTCGCTGATGAATTTTTAGAGTATATAAAAAATAATGAAAATTTAGATCTGGAAGCAGCATCTGAATATTTACTTATGGCTACTTGGTTAGCTTATTTAAAGTCTAAATTATTATTACCCGATGATGAGGAAGATGATTTTAAAGCACTAGAAGTTGCAGAAAAATTAAAATTACAATTAAAAAAATTAGAATTGATTAGAATTCTTTCTGATCAAATGTTAAAAAAAAAAAGACTTGGTGTTCATATTTTTACAAGAGGTATGACGGGCGGAATTAGATCAATTTATACACCTACTTATGACATATCACTTTACGAATTATTAAAAACATACTCAAATATTCAAATGCATAAAACTTTTCAAACTATTAGAATTCCAAAATTACCAGTTTTTACAACTGAAGAAGGTATAAAACAGATAAAAGATAATTTTGATAAAATCAAAGATTGGAAAAATATAAATGATTTAATTCCAAGTTTTTACTCCAATAAAAAAATGCAAAAAACCGGTTTAGCAGGAATTTTTGCAGCAAGTTTAGAATTAACTAAAGAAGGCTCTACTGAAATCCTACAAAATAAAATATTTGAAAAAGTTTTAATTAAAAAATCACCTAATCAATGAAAAATAAAAAAAAAAATAAAGATAAAGTCAAAAATAAGGATAAAGACAATATTATTTCTTTTCCATCGAATATTTCAAAACTAGAACGTCAAGTTGAAGCAATTTTATTTTCTGCAGCAGAACCCTTAGATTTAGATACTATAGAAAAAAGAATTCAATCTAATTCAAATTTAAAAAAAATTTTAGAAAAAATTAAAATAAATTATTCGCATAGAGGAATTAACTTAGTTTGCATCAAAAACAAATGGTCTTTTAGAACGGCTGAAGACTTAGCAAAATTAATGTCACTACAAAAATCGTCGCAAAGAAAACTTTCTAAAGCTACGATAGAGACGTTAGCTATTATTGTCTACCATCAGCCTGTAACTAGGACTGAAATTGAGGAAATAAGAGGTGTTGCATTTGCATCAAATACTTTAGAAATTCTTCTTGAACTTGACTGGGTTAGACCAGCAGGTAGAAAAGATGTCCCTGGAAAACCTATTCTTTACTCTACAACTGAAAATTTCTTAAACCACTTTAATATAAAAAAGTTGTCAGATTTACCTACAATAGATGAATTAGGTTCTACTGGTCTGATCGACACATCCACAATTGATAAATCTATTTTTGGTACCGGTAAATTTTTCAAAGAGCAGTCAATGCTTGATAAAGAGAATATCTATGAGGAAATTGAAGACGCAATAGATAAAGCTCCTCAAACAGATAAATAAATATATTTATTTAATTAAAATTATTGTATATAAATAACTTATGGGAAACATTGGATGGACAGGTATTATAATTATTGCTGTATTGGTTGTTATTCTTTTTGGCAAAGGTAAAATCTCAAGCATTATGGGTGATTTAGCGAAAGGGATAAAAAGCTTTAAAAAAGGAATGTCAGATGAGAGCTCTTCAAAAAATGAAGACAATGATAATAATTCCAATAATTCAAATTCCGATAACAAATAATCGCAATGCCTCAAATTGGTTGGTTAGAGATTTTAGTAGTAGTTATAATTGCTATACTTTTTTTAGGTCCAAAAGAATTTCCTATAGCTTTAAAAAAAATTGGTTCTTATATTGGAAAATTTAAAAACTCTCTTAGCAGTTTTCAAAGAGAAATGACTTCCGCCACAGATGAACTTGATTTAGAAAAAGATATAAATAAAAAAGATTATAAAACAAAAGACAAAAAAAATGTCTAATTCATTTACAAGCCATTTTATTGAATTGCGTTCAAGATTAATTAAATCAATAATTTTTATTTTAATAATATTTATTGTTTCATATACTTTTGCAGATCATATTTATAATTTTTTAGTTGAACCGTATGCTAATGCAGTAAAAAATGATGATACATCTAGAAGGTTGATTTTTACTGCTTTACACGAGACATTTATTACTTACTTAAAAGTTGCTTTTTTTGCTGCAATTTTTCTTGGTAGCCCTGTTCTCTTAATTCAAATTTATAAATTTATAGCACCTGGATTATATAAAAATGAAAAAAAAGCTATTTTGCCATATCTAATATCTACACCGATACTTTTTTTACTAGGAGGTTTGTTGGTTTATTATCTAGTAATGCCACTAGCAATTAAGTTTTTTTTATCTTTCGAATCAGCAGGTTCAAGTACTTCACTTCCGATTCAATTAGAAGCTAAGGTAAACGAATATCTTTCACTAATTATGAGATTAATTTTTGCTTTTGGAATAAGTTTTCAACTACCAATATTACTAAATTTATTAGCTCGAACTGGAATAATTAATTCAAATTATTTAAAAAAAACAAGAAGATATGTAATAGTCATTATATTTAGTGCGGCTGCAGTTTTAACACCACCAGACCCGATAACACAGATAGGTCTGGCTATACCTCTTTTATTACTTTATGAGTTGTCTATTATAACTGTGAGATTTACTGAAAAAAAAAGAAATAAAGAAGTAAAGGATGCATAATTTAAAAGAATTAAGAAAATATTTAGATACTTATAAAAAAAAATTTAAAGATAGAAATTTAGATTTTAATGTAGATGAATTTATAAAAATTGATAAGATTAATAGAGAGTTAATTAATAAAAAAGAAATACTAGAACAAGAAAAAAAAATTCTATCTAAATCAAAAGATCAATCTAATTTTGAAAAATCGAAAGAAATATCAAAACAAATTAATAAAATAGCTTTAAAGCAAGTTGAATGTCAAAAAGAAGTTGAAAAAATAGTTTTTAACCTTCCAAATTTAGCTATAGAAGATGTTCCGATCGGCATAGATGAAAAATCAAATAAATTAATTAAAAAAGTTGGTGAATTAAAAAAATTCTCTTTTAAAATTAAATCTCATATTGATTTAGGGATAAAAAATAAATGTATTGATTTTGAAACCTCTATAAAATTATCGGGCTCTAGGTTTGTTGTTCTTAGAGAAAAATTTGCAATGCTTGAAAGAGGATTAATAAATTTTATGTTAGACACTCATATTAATCAATTTAAATATACAGAAATATCTCCACCCCTTATTGTCAACGAAGAAACTATGTTTGGTACAGGCCAGCTTCCTAAGTTTGAAGAAGATCAGTTTGAAATCAAATCTGATAATAGTGAGGATAGAAAATTTTTAATTCCTACAGCAGAGGTGGTTCTTACAAATCTAGTTAGAAAATCTACGCTTGAATCGAAAGATTTACCAATGAGATTTGTTGCATCTACTCCTTGTTTTAGAAAAGAAGCTGGTAGTTATGGAAAAGACACTAAAGGTATGATTAGACAGCATCAATTTTACAAAGTTGAGCTTGTTAGTATAGTTGAGCCTAATAATTGTTCAGCAGAACTTGATCGTATGTTAAATTGTGCTGAAGAAATTTTAAAAAAATTAGAAATACCTTATCAAGTAATTCTTTTATCATCAGGCGATATGGGTTTTAGTGCAGAAAAAACTTTTGATTTAGAGGCTTGGATGCCTTCAGAAAATAGATATAGAGAAATTTCAAGTTGTTCTTCATGTGGCTCTTTTCAGGCAAGAAGAATGGGTGCTAAGTATAAATCTCCTCAAGGAATTGAATATGTAGGAACTTTAAATGGATCAGGATTAGCTGTTGGAAGATTAATGATAGCTTTAATAGAAAATAATCAAAATCAAGATGGAACAATTACAATTCCACCAATTTTAAAAAAATATATGAATAATTTAGATAAAATTTGATTATTACTCTTGTTTAACTAACTCATTTATTATAGTTATCCAAATATGAGCGGTCAAGGAATAGCACAATTTATACCATTAATATTAATTTTTATAATTTTTTATTTTTTTTTAATTAGACCACAACAAAAAAGAGTAAAAGATCACAGGTCAATGGTAGAGTCATTAAAACGTGGCGATGAAATTATAACCTCTGGAGGCATAATAGGCACTGTTGACAGATTATTAGAGGATGATCGCATTGAAGTAATTATTGGCGATAACGTAAAAGTACAAATTATAAAATCAACTATTACTAGCCAATTAAAAAAAGAAGAAATAAAAAAATAATTCTTTTTCGTGTTAAACTTTTCTAAAATAAATATATTTATAATATATTTTTTATTTTTATTTGTTTCTTTCTTTACATTATTAAATTTTCAAAATTCTGAAAATCTTATAATAAATAAAAAAGTTAATTTAGGTTTAGATTTACAAGGTGGATCTTATCTTCTTTTAGAGATTAATTCAGATCCCTTGATAAAAGAAAAAATACAATCTAAAGTTATTACCTTAAAAAAATTATTAAAAGAAAATAACTTAAATTATAAAAATTTCAAAATTAATGAAAAAAATTTAAGTTTTTCAATAAACAATACGAAAAAATTTGAATTACTATTCTATTCAAAAAAAAATAATTTGTTAAATCCCTATATCAATAATTACAATGCTTATGAATTAGATTTAGAAATTATTAATAATAATGTTAATATTTCTTTCTCCAAATTTGGTTTACTAACAATAAATAATTCTGCTTTACAACAATCAATTGAAATTGTGAGACGTAGAATTGATGATGTGGGGACAAAAGAACCAACAATATTACAGAGAGGTGAAAAAAGAATCTTAGTTGAATTACCTGGTCTTAAAGACCCAGAAAGAATAAAAAATATTTTAGGTAAAACAGCTCAATTAAATTTTAGACTTGTCTCTGATAGTGATGAGTTTGGTGTTGATAAATTATTTTCTGAAAATGGTGAAAAGTTAAATATAAGTAAAAGGATAATAATGAGTGGTGATAATTTGATCGATGCGCAACCAAATTTTAATTCACAATCAAATGAGCCAACTGTATCTTTTACTCTTGATAGGGTAGGTGCACAAAAATTTGGAAGAACTACAACTGATAACGTTGGTAAAAGATTAGCAATTGTTTTAGATGGTAAAATTATTAGTGCGCCATCCATCAATGAACCAATTACTGGTGGTAGTGGCATCATTTCTGGGAATTTTTCCTTTCAAGAAGCTACCGACTTATCTTTATTACTTAGATCTGGAGCTTTACCCACACCATTAGATGTAGTTGAAGAGAGAACTGTTGGTCCGGATTTGGGCGAAGATTCAATAAAATCAGGAATTATATCCTTAATTGTTGGTTTTATTTTAGTTATATTTTTTATGATTTTTAAATATAAAATCTTTGGTTTGGTTGCTAACATTACTTTAATCGCAAATCTAATTATGTTAGTTGGAGTTTTGACTATTCTTGAAGCAACTCTTACTTTGCCAGGAATAGCAGGAATAATTTTAACAGTTGGTATGGCTGTTGATGCAAACGTGCTAATTTTTGAGAGAATTAAAGAAGAATTAAAAACTGAAAAATCAATTATTCACGCATTTCATATTGGATATTCAAAAGCGAGAATCACAGTTCTTGATGCTAATATAACAACTCTAATTGCTGCTGTTATTCTTTTTGCTTTTGGATCGGGTCCTGTTAAAGGTTTTGCAATTACACTTGGAATTGGAATTATAACAACTTTATTTTCAGCGTACTTTTTAGCAAGGCATTTAACATCAATGATAGTTTTGAACAATAAAGAGGGACAAATAAATTTATAATGAATAAAAATATTAATTTTTCATCTAAATTTAAGACTGCAAATCTTCTGTCTATAATTCTATTTTTAACAAGTGTTATTTTTATAATATTTAAAGGTCTTAATTATGGAATAGATTTTAAAGGAGGCACTTTAATTGAATTAAGAGCAGATAATAAAAATGTTAATATTTCTAAAATAAGATCTTCATTAAATGCTTTAAATTTAGGTGACGTAAATGTTAAAGAATTTGGTAAAAAAGGCGATTACCTAATAAAAATAGAACAAAAAACTGAGAATAATAATAAATTAATTCCAGAGATTAAAAGAAATTTAACAGAAAAATTAAATGCAGAAATAAATTTTAGAAGAGTTGAAAATGTTGGTCCAAAAGTAAGTTCTGAACTTTTACAATCAGGTATAATTGCAATTTCTTTATCATTGGCTGCAATGCTTTTTTATATCTGGATTAGGTTTGAATGGCAATTTAGCATTGGATCAATAATCGCTCTATTTCACGATGTTATTATTACAGTAGGTATATTTTCTATTTTATCTTTGGAGGTAAATCTTTCTATCATTGCTGCTGTGCTAACAATTGTTGGTTATTCAATGAATGATACAGTTGTCATTTATGACAGAATTAGAGAAAACTTGGGTAAATATACAAAACTTAAAATAAGCGAAACCGCAGACCTTTCAATTAATGAAACTTTATCTAGAACAATTATTACTTCTCTAACTACTTTATTAGCTTTAGTTTCTATTTATGTTCTTGGTGGAGAAATATTAAAAGGTTTTTCATTTGCAATGATTCTTGGGGTTGTAATAGGAACTTATTCCTCAATATTTGTTGCTGCGCCCGTATTAAAGTTTTTTAAGGTAAATTATAAAACTCTAGAAAAAAAAGAAGAAAAAATAGTTCCTTGATTTAATAAAGGTTTTGAGCCGCAACCATTGTAAGTAGCATTGGCAGCGATAATAACGTATTTGTTCTTGAAAATAGCATTGCAGTTTTAGCAGATGAAGCTTTTATCTCAGGAGAACATTCAATTAAGCCAAGTGCTCTTTTCTGATTTGGCCAAATGATAAACCATACATTATAAGCCATAATTACACCTAACCACATTCCAATTCCAATTGCTGTATTTTTTCCATATGAACCATCTAGACCTAGTGTCATTGATTGGTGTAAATATCCATTTAACCATGCAAGAACAAGTCCTGATAAAACGGTAAATGCAGCAGCCCATCTAAAATAGAAAAGCGCAGCAGGTGCAATTACTTTAGAAATAGCTGGTTTTTGTTCATCTGGAATTTTTGACATATTTGGTATTTGAACAAAATTAAAATACCATAGTAGACCAATCCACATTATTGCTACGATTACATGAATGTATCTAGTTAACCAACTCCAAAAAATTCTATCAAAAACAAACCCATCTCCCAAGAAGTGTAGTCCTAAAAGTAATAGAAATGCTAAAGCCAATGAATAATGGATTGTTCTAGATAATGATTGAAGAATCGAATTCATAATTATCTTTATACCACAATTTTATGAATTTAAGCAGTCTTTTTCATAGTTCTATTAACTATTAATTCTTTAATAAATCTTCCAGTGTAACTTTCTTTTACTCCAGCTACTTTTTCAGGTGTGCCCTCAGCTATTATTTTACCACCATTTACTCCACCTTCAGGACCCATATCAATAATATGATCAGCAGTTTTTATTACATCAAGGTTATGTTCAATTACCACAACTGTATTACCCGTATTTGCGAAAGCTTGCAGAATTTCTAATAATTTTTTAATATCATGTGAATGTAACCCAGTTGTTGGTTCATCTAAAATATACAAAGTTCTACCTGTCGGTCTTTTGGATAATTCTTTTGCTAATTTTATTCTCTGAGCTTCACCACCTGATAATGTGGTAGCCTGTTGACCTATTTTCATATAACCTAAACCTACGTGTTTTAGTGTGATTAATTTAGATCTTATGTTCTGAATATTTTCAAAAAAATCACAACCCTCATCAACAGTCATATCTAAAACATCTGCTATATTTTTATTTTTAAATCTAATTTCTAAAGTTTCTCTATTATACCTTGCTCCCTTACAAGTATCGCAAGGTATAAAAACATCTGGCAGAAAGTGCATCTCATATGTTATTACACCATCACCTTCACAGGTCTCACATCTCCCACCTTTAACATTAAAAGAATATCTTCCAACTTTATAACCTCTAGCCTTCGATTCTGGCAGTCCTGCGAACCATTCTCTAATCGGACCAAAAGCACCAGTATACGTAGCAGGGTTTGACCTTGGAGTTCTTCCAATAGGAGATTGATCAATATCAATAATTTTATCAATTATTTCAGTTCCTTTAAAACCTGTAAAAGCCTTAGGAACTTTTCTACTCTTATTTTTGTTTAACATCAAATTGAAAGCATTATATAAAGTATGCAAAATTAAAGTTGATTTTCCACTACCAGAAACTCCAGTAACGCAAGTAAATGTTCCAACTGGTATTTTTAAGTTAACTTTTTTTAAATTGTTTCCGCTAGCACCACTAATTTCTATAAACCTCCCATTTTTTGCTGTTCTTCTCTTTCTAGGAATAGGAATGAATTTTTTTCCAGATAAATAATTTCCTGTAATACTTTTTTCATTTTTAATGATTTCTTTTACAGTTCCTTCAGCAATAATTTGACCTCCATTATGACCTGCCTCAGGACCAATATCAATAATATGATCAGAATTTTCCATTGTTTCAATATCGTGTTCGACCACAATTACAGTATTACCTAAATCTCTTAATTTTTTTAAAGCTGTAATTAATTTTTTATTATCTCTCTGATGTAAACCAATAGATGGTTCATCTAAAACATATAATACACCAGTCAAACCTGATCCAATTTGAGAAGCTAATCTAATTCTTTGAGCTTCTCCTCCAGAAAGTGTTCCAGATTCTCTAGATAAAGTTAAATAATTTAATCCGACATTTAGTAAGAAGTTTAATCTTTCATTAATTTCCTTAAGTATATGTTGGGCAATTTTATTTTCTCTTTCGCTAAAAATATTTACTAAATTATCAAACCATTTCTGTGCATCATCAATAGATTTTTTAGTTATTTCACTTATATTTAAAGAGTTAATTTTTATACAAAGAGCCTCATCTTTTAGTCTCATTCCCTTGCATTTTTCACAATTAGACTCACTTTGATAGTGAGATATTTCTTCTCTTTTCCATTCACTATCAGTTTCTAAATATCTTCTTTCCAAATTATTTATCACTCCCTCAAAGGCTTTCTTTGTATTGTACGACTCATAACCGTCATCATAAGAAAATTTTATTTCCTCATCATCTGAACCAAACAATATTATATCTTGAATTTTTTTTGGTATTTTTTTCCAAGAATCAGTAAGTGAAAATTTATAGTGTTTGGCTATAGAGGCAAGTGTTTGGGCATAATACATTGAAGTAGATTTTGCCCATGGTTCTACTGCTCCGTCTTGTAAACTTTTTTTAGGATCTGGAATAACTAGATTTGGATCAACATTTAGATTGTGTCCAATTCCCTCACATTCTTCACAAGCTCCATATGGGGAATTAAAAGAAAATAATCTTGGTTCAATCTCTTCAATAGTAAAGCCACTTTCCGGGCATGAAAATTTTGATGAAAATGTAACAATTTCACGTTTTCTAAATTTTTTAGGTAAAGTCTCATTCTCATATTCAACTACTAATAATCCATTCGATAAGTTTACAGCTGTTTCAACACTGTCAGCTAATCTATTACCCAAATTTGAATTAAGTATTATTCTATCGACAATTATTGATATTTCATGTTTAATTTTTTTATTTAGATTAGGAAAATCTTCAATATTTAAATATTCTCCATCAACTTTAATTTTAGTAAAACCTCTTTTTTTATAATTAAGTATTTCTTTTTTATATTCACCTTTTCTACCTCTCACTATTGGCGCTAATAAAAATATGGTACTGTTTTTTGGAAGTTTTTTTATCTTATCAACCATTTCACTAATTGGTTGAGAAACAATTGGCTTTCCAGTGAAAGGTGAGTAGGGTATTCCTACACGTGCAAATAATACACGCATATAATCGTATATTTCTGTAACAGTGGCTACAGTTGATCTAGGGTTTTTTGACGTATTTTTTTGCTCAATTGAAATAGCCGGGCTTAAACCTTCTATTAAATCAACCTTAGGTTTTTTCATTTTATCTAAAAATTGTCTAGCGTAAGAGGATAAGCTCTCAACATATCTTCTTTGGCCTTCTGCATAAATAGTATCAAATGCTAAAGATGATTTTCCCGATCCTGACAAGCCTGTAATGACTACTAATTTCTCTTTAGGGATCTCAAGAGAAACATTTTTTAGATTGTGTTCTTTAGCGCCTTTTACAACGATTTTTTTCAACATATTTTTTCTATAAAATAATAATCACCTTATATTTATTAATCAATTATGATATAAATATTCAACTTTTATAAATAAAAATCACAAATTAGTTCTAAATTATTATGGCAGGCAGTTTAAATAAAGTACAATTAATAGGTCGTTTAGGCGCAGACCCAGAAATTAAACAAATGGTTAACGGCAAAAGTGTTGCAAGATTAAGCATCGCTACAAGTCAGTCTTGGAAAGATAAATCTAGTGGAGAGAGAAAAGAAAAAACTGAATGGCATAGAGTAGTAATTTTCAATGAAGGTCTAGTAAGCGTAGTTCAACAATATCTGAAAAAAGGTGCAAATGTATACATTGAAGGTCAATTAACTACTAGAAAATGGAAAGATGAAGCTTCTGGGCAAGATAAATATTCTACAGAAATTGTGCTTCAAGGTTATAACTCAAGCTTGACTATGCTAGATAGTAGAAACAGCAAACAAGATAGTGAAAATTTAATTAAAGACAACAAAAGCTCATTACCTAATGATAATTTAAATCAGGATAACGCTGATTTAGATGATGAAATTCCATTTTAAAAAAATATGGAAAAATCGATTATAGAGAATAATAAAACATTCAAACCTATTTATGTTCAGGATGAAATGAGTTCATCCTATCTTTCTTACGCTATGAGCGTAATTGTGAGCAGAGCATTACCTGATGTAAGAGATGGCCTAAAACCTGTCCATAGAAGAATCATATACGCAATGTACAAAGGTGGTTATGACTGGTCTAAACCTTTCAGAAAATCAGCAAGAATAGTTGGAGATGTTATTGGTAAATATCATCCTCATGGCGATCAATCTGTTTATGATGCATTAGTTAGACTAGTTCAAGATTTTTCAATGAGCCTTCCTTTGATATCAGGCCAAGGAAATTTTGGATCAATTGATGGAGATCCACCTGCAGCGATGCGTTATACCGAAACTAAACTTGGCAAAATTGCACAATATTTAACCGAGGATTTAGAAAAAAATACTGTTAACTATAGAAACAATTATGATGAAACTGAAAAAGAACCAGAGGTTCTTCCGTCACAATACCCTAATATACTAGTTAATGGTGCTGGAGGAATTGCTGTAGGAATGGCTACAAGTATACCACCACATAATTTGGGTGAAGTTATAAATGCAACCATTGCTTATATAGAAAATAAAGAAATAACAATAAGCCAATTAATGAAACACGTTCCTGGTCCAGATTTTCCCACAGGCGGATTAATTATTGGAAAAGATATTTTAAAACAGGGATATAATAAAGGTAGGGGTTCTTTTAAAATAAGAGGAGAAATTGATTTAGAAGAAAAAAAATCAGGAAGAGAAACATTAATTATAAAATCTATACCTTATCAAGTAAACAAATCAATTTTAATAGAAAGAATAGCTCAACTAGTTAGAGATAAAAAGATAGAAGGGATTAGAGATATAAGAGACGAGTCCAATAGAGAAGGGATAAGAGTTGTTATTGAATTAAGAAAATCTATTGAACCAGAAACAATTAGAAGACAATTGTACAAAATGACTAGTATTGAAAGTTCTTTTGGTTTTAATACTTTAGCAATAGTAAAAAAAAAACCAAAAATTTTAAATCTAAAAGAATTTATTTCTGAGTTCTTAAAATTTAGGGAAGATACAGTTTTAAAAAGAGTTCGATTCGATTTAAAAAAAGCTGAAGAAAGAGCTCACATTTTAATTGGATTAGCTACAGCAGTTGAAAATATTGATGAAATAATTAAGATAATTAAAAATTCGAAAGATACAGAGTCGGCAAAAAATAATTTACTTTCAAAAAAATGGAAAATTAAAAAAAGTATTAAATTAATAACTTTAATTGAAAAAAATAAAAATATTTCTACATATCAACTTTCATTAAATCAAGTTAATGCTATTTTAGAGTTAAGATTACAAAAATTAACAGCTTATGGAATAGGTGAAATTGAAACTGAAATTATGAAATTATCAGATTTAATTATTCAATATAAAAAAATTATTAATTCAAAAAAAGAACTTAATAAACTAATTGTAAAAGAACTAGAGAACATTAAAGATAAATTTAGTATACCAAGACGTACAAAAATTATTGATGCAATTTTAAATTATAATATTGAGGAAACTATTCAGAAAGAGTCTGTTGTTATAAGCATAACAAATCAAGGATATATAAAAAGAAGTCCATTAAGTTCTTTAAAAGCTCAAAAAAGAGGAGGAAAAGGTAAGTCAGGTATAGCAACTCGTGAAGAAGATTTTGTAGTTCAAATTTTTACAGCAAATACTCATACTCCTGTATTGTTTTTTTCAACTCAAGGATTAGTTTATAAAATAAAAGCTCACAAAATACCAGAAGGCACAGCTGCATCAAAAGGTAAATCAATATTTAATATATTGCCGTTAAAAAGTCACCATTCAATTAGTTCAATAATGCCATTGCCAGAAGACGAAACAGAGTGGAAAAATTTAATGGTAATTTTTGCTACATCTAAAGGTAATGTAAGAAAAAATACTTTAGAAGACTTCATTAATATTAATAATAGTGGAAAAATTGCAATGAAATTAGATCAAGACGATAAAATAATTGGAGTAAAAATATGTAAAGACGATCAGGATATAATGTTAAGTTCAAAATCTGGTAAATGTATTCGTTTCAAATCAAAAAAATTAAGGCTATTCAAAGGAAGGTCGTCTAAAGGAATAAAAGGAATACAATTAAATAATGATAAAGTAATTTCTCTATCAATTTTAGATAATACAAATATTAGCTTAAAAACAATGAACAAAGATAGTAAAATTAAAACTGGTATTGAAAAATTTATATTGTCTGTTACAGAAAATGGTTATGGCAAAAGATCATCTTATTTGGATTATCGAGTAACAAACAGAGGAGGTAAAGGAATAATAGGCATTATAAACTCTCCAAGAAATGGAAATGTGTCTGCCTCACTAGTTGTTGGTGCAGACGATGAAATAATATTATCAACCGACAAAGGAAGTATTATGAGATGCGCTGTTAAAGAAATACGTGTTGCTGGAAGAAATACTCAAGGCGTAAGAATTAAAAAGTTAACAGGAAATGAAAAAGTTGTATCTGTAATTAAAATAGAAGATAATATTAATTAAATATTATGAAAACAGCTATTTATCCAGGAACTTTTGATCCTATAACTCTTGGTCATATTGATGTTATAAAAAAATCTTTAAAAATTTTTGATAAAGTAGTTGTAGCTACTACCGATAATGTTGCTAAGGATTATTATTTTTCTTTAGAAGAAAGAATATCAATTATTGAGAATTCACTATTTAAAGATTTAAATTTCAAAAAAAATGAAATCAAAGTAGTTCCTTTTAACACTTTAACAATAAATTTATGTAAACAGTTTAATGCTACTGTAATTGTAAGAGGATTGAGAGCGGTTTCAGATTTTGAATACGAATTTCAATTAGCGGGAATGAATAAAAAATTAAATTCAAAAATAGAAACAATTTTTTTAATGTCTGATGTTGAAAATCAAATAATTTCATCTAAATTTGTTAAAGAAATTAGTAAATTAAACGGTAATATCAATAAATTTGTAACAAAATCAACTGTCAAAGTGCTTAAAAATAAACTTTAATGAAAAAAATTATCTATTTATTTATATTGTTTTTTGGTTTATTAAACAGTCAATTATTAGCTAATAAAAAAAATAATATGATTTTAAAATTAAAATATGGTGAAGTAGAAATAGAACTTTATTCAGATAAAGCACCTATGCATG
>Ga0209425_10001775_pt1 | contig 24944 bp, 28 predicted proteins | sample COG_05_FD_184749 | JGI IMG/M metagenome (GOLD analysis project Ga0209425, IMG submission 184749) | Pelagic Microbial community sample from North Sea - COGITO 998_met_05 (SPAdes) (version 2) | ecosystem: Environmental > Aquatic > Marine > Neritic zone/Coastal water | place: Helgoland, sampling...
ACATTTTAAAAAACAATGGCAGGCAACTTTACTAAAAAATAAAGTAGATACTAAAAATATTTGTTTAACAATTAAATTTTTAATAAAAAATGATAACACCACAGGTCATATCGTTCCTGTGGATAGCGGTCAAAACATGGCTTGGCTTACTCCGGATATAGTCAACATAAAAGAATGAAAAAAAAAAATTTGAAAATTTTAAAATTTCAAAAAAAGGATGAATATTCCTATAAAAGAAAAGTATTAATTAAAGATCTTATTTTCAATACTTCAATAGGCATTCATGATTTTGAGAAAAAACAAAAACAACAGATTAAATTTAATATTGAAATAGATATAAATTCTTCTCTAAAACCATCTAATAATAATCTAAATACTATTATTAATTATGAGGATGTTATTAATAGTATAAAAACATTAGCTCAAAAAAAACATTATGATCTTTTAGAAGTGTTGGCTGAAGATATATTTTTAGATCTTTTTGAAAACAAAAATATTATTAAAATTAAATTAAAAATAGAAAAACCTGAAATAATTAAAAATACTGCCTCTGTAGGTATAGAAATTATAAAAAAAAGAAATGATTAGTAATCTTGAAACAGGAAAAAAAATTATCAAAGAAAAAATACCTTTGATTTCTAATAGTCCAGGCGTTTATAGAATGCTTGGAGACAAAAAAGAAATTCTTTACATAGGTAAAGCTAAAAATATACCTAACAGACTTAAAAGTTACGTATCAGATAGTAATCTGCCCATTAGAACTGAAAGAATGTTAGCTCTTACAAAATATTTGGAAACGACGACGACGACAAACGAAAGTGAAGCTTTGCTTTTGGAAGCTAATTTAATTAAAAAACACAAACCTAGATTCAATATTTTATTAAGAGACGATAAGTCTTTTCCCTATATATTTATAAGTGATAGTGATAAGTGGCCACAAATAATTAAACTTAGGGGGAAAAAATCTAAAGAGGGATATTATTTTGGCCCCTTTGCTTCTGCGGGCTCAGCCAATTGGACTATAAAAATTTTACAGAAAGTTTTTATGTTAAGAGTTTGTGATGATAGTGTTTTTAAGAATAGAGATAGACCTTGTATACTTCACCAAATAAAAAGGTGCTCTGCTCCGTGTGTTAATTACATTAATGAAAAAGATTATAAGAAAACAGTAAATGACGCTGTGGAGTTTATATCTGGAAAATCACGAAAAATTCAAGAAAATTTATCCCAAGAAATGGAGCAAGCAAGTAAAGAACTTGACTATGAAAAAGCTGCGATAGTCAGAGATAGAATTAAAGCTCTTTCACAAATTCAGTCATCCCAAAAGATTAATCAAACAAATTTAAGTGAGGCTGATGTTGTGAGTATTTTTAAAGACTCAGGTAAAACTTGCATTCAAGTTTTCTTTTTTAGATCTAAACAAAATTGGGGCAATCAGGCTTATTTTCCTAAACATGACCCAGATGAGAAATTAGAAAAAATTTTATCTTCTTTTTTAACTCAATTTTATGAAAACAAGACTATTCCATCTTTAATAATTTCTAATCATAATATTTATGAAAAAAATCTTCTTGAAAGAGCGTTTCAAAACAAAGAAAAAAAAGAAATAGTTTTGAGGGAAGCAAAATCAAAAGAAGAAAAAAATCTTGCAAGTTTAGCCGAAAAAAATGCGAAACAAGCTTTAACTCAAAAAATTTATGAAACTCAAAGCAATGATAACTTGGTTGATGGATTGGTCAAAAAATTTCATCTTAATAACAATGTGAGTCTTTTAGAAGTGTATGATAACAGCCATATTCAAGGCACAGACTGTATCGGCGCTTTGATATCTTTTGGCAATGAAGGTTTCATCAAGAAAAAGTACCGAAAGTTTAATATAAAAGATGACTCGGTAAAAGGTGATGATTATGGGATGTTAAAAGAAGTTTTGTTTAGAAGATTTTCTAAAGCTGTAAAAGAAAAATTGGGTTTTTTGTCATTGCCTGATTTAATAATGATCGATGGAGGAAAAGGTCAATACTCAGTTAGTAGAGAAATTTTAAATGAACTAGGTCTTCATGATTTACCAATAATTGCTATAGCTAAAGGTAAAAATAGAAATGCAGGTGAAGAAAAGATGTATTTCGAGGGTAAAGAGTTCAAATTTGAAAAAAATGATCCTTTACTATTTTTTATTCAAAGATTAAGAGATGAAGCACATCGATTTGCTATCAGTTCTCACAGAGCAAAAAGAAAAAAAAATATAAGCAAATCTCTTCTAGATCAAATAAATGGCATAGGTAAGCAAAGAAAAAGGGCTCTATTAAATCATTTTGGGTCAGCAAGATCAGTCGAGTCCGCAAGTCTTGATGACTTAAAGTCAGTTGAGGGCATTGAAGACAATATTGCTAAAAAAATATACAATTATTTTCACGAATAAATATTAATGAAACTAAAAATACCTAATATCCTAACAATTGGTCGAATTATTCTTGTTCCAATATTTGTAATAACTTTTTTTCTGCCAGGTATGTATGGTGATTTAATTCCCTTTTTTTTATTTGTCGGTGCCAGTTTTACTGATTACTTGGATGGCTTATTAGCAAGACTACTCAAAGAAGAATCAAAACTTGGTGAGCTTTTAGACCCTATTGCAGATAAGATTTTGGTCTGCGCTGCTTTAGTTTTGCTTGTAATGAATGGAACAATCAAGAATTATGAAGTGATTGCTGCTATTATTATTCTAACTCGAGAAATACTTATCTCAAGTTTAAGAGAATTTTTGGCAAAGATAAGTGTTACAATGCCAGTAACAAATCTTGCAAAGTTTAAAACTTTTTTACAAATGTTTTCAATTTCAATTTTACTAACTGGTGAGGTCGGAAATAAAATAGTAAATTTTGAAGACTATAATGCACAAACTATCGGAATAATACTTTTGTGGGTATCTGCATTTTTAACTTTATATACTGGTTATGGATACCTTCTTAAAGGTATAGATCACGCTATCGCTGAAGATAATAAAAACTAAGCTGCGTTTTTCTTTTTTCTAACAAGACCTTGATAACTATCAGCAAGATCTGTAATTGTATTGCAAACTTTAAAATTATATTTATCAATGCATGCAACCGGTGTTACTTCTGCTGCAGTGCCAGTTAAAAAACATCCAACAAAGGAAGACATTTCTTCGGGTTTAATTTTTCTTTCAATAACCTTGATACCTTTTGATTTTGCTATTTCAATAACGCATCTTCTAGTTATTCCATCTAAGAAAGAATCAGGGGTTGGTGTATGAATTTCTCCTGCAGAATTTTTAAAAAAGATATTGGCACCTGTTGCTTCTGCTATATTTCCTTCATGGTCTAACATTAAAGAATCAACATATCCTTTGGCTTCAGCTTCGTGTTTAGAGAGTGTGCAAATCATATAAAGACCAGATGCTTTTGTGTCCCAAGGAATAGAATCTGGTGATGGTCTTCGCCATGAAGAAATATTTAATCTGATTCCCTCTAGTTTAAGTTTAGGATCAAAATAAGATCCCCACTCCCAAGTAGCGATAGCTACATTTATTTTATTTTTTTGAGCTGAAATAGCCATCATTTCGCTGCCACGCCAGATAACTGGTCTAACATAACCGTTTTGAGTTTTTTGGATTTCAACAATTTGTTCGGTAGCTTTATTTATCTCATCTTGATTATATGGAACTTCCATTCCCATTCTTTTTGCTGAATGAAATAATCTATTTGTATGGTCTGATAGTTTAAAAATTTCTCCGTCATAAACTCGAATACCTTCAAAAACGCAACTGGCATAATGAAGCCCATGACTTAAAAGGTGAACTTGAGCTTTTGACCAGTCAACATTTTGGCCATTAAACCAAATTTTTCCTGATCTTTTGTCGTAAGGGATAATTTCCATAAAAAAACAATATAACGATTTTTTTCTTACAAAAAAGTATATTTCTTATTACAATAAGTCAATATAACTTACCAATTATGAAAGAACTACTTTATTTAAAGGATGAGCAAATTAAAGATTTTATTCAATTGCTTTTTTATGCTTATAGAGAAACTTTTTCAGATCCAAAAAAAATTCTCTCAGAAAATTCCTTTGGACCTGCTCACTTAAGAGCTATAAATCTTATTGAGAGAAATCCTGGTACAAATCTTGGCGAATTAATGTTTCAGCTCAAAATAACTAAACAAAGCTTAAATCGGGTATTAAGAGATTTAATAAAAACAAAAATGATAAAACAAATTAAAGACGAGGAAGACACAAGAAAGAAAAATTTATTTTTAGATAAAGAAGGTAAAATTTTTTTTAATAAAATATATGAATCACAAAAAAAGAGAGTTTTTAATGCTTTAAAAAACTCTGAGCCAGACTCTGTAATTAAATTCAAAGAAGTATTAAGTAAAATTATAAATGGAAAAAATTAAATACCATATTCTAGTAGTTGACGATGACGATAGAATAAGAGAACTGGTTAAAGAATATTTAAAAGAAAAAAAGTTTATTGTTTCAACTGCTAATAGTGCTGAAGAAGCAAAAATAAAACTTCGTTATTTTAAATTTGATTTGTTAGTTCTTGATGTCATGATGCCTGGTCAAAATGGTTTTGAACTTACAAAAGAAATAAAATCAAATTCTAGTACTCCGATTATCCTTTTAACTGCTAAAGGTGAAGTTGAAAACAGAATTGAAGGTTTGGAATTGGGAGCAGATGATTATTTAGGAAAACCTTTTGAACCTAAAGAATTATTGCTTAGAATTAAAAATATTGTAAAAAAAAATATAAAAATTAATCTTAATCAAATTAATAAGATTGGAGAAGCTAAGATTGACCTAAATAAAATGTCTATCCAACTTAAAGCTAAAATTAGTAAAATAAACAATGTTGAAAAAAAAGTTTTAATTGAAATGCTTGCAAATCCAGGAAAAACTTACTCAAGATTAAAAATTGGGGAAATTTCAAATATTAGTCAAGAACGATCCATTGATGTCATGATTACTAGGCTAAGGCAAAAAATTGAAATAAACCCTAAAAATCCTAAATACTTACAAACTATAAGAGGTGCTGGTTATGTTCTTTGGATTGAATAATATATTAAAAAAAATTCTTCCTACGGGATTATTTTATAGATCTCTAATAATAGTAGCAGCTCCATTAATTATTCTACAAATTATAATAACTGTAGTTTTTTTTGATAGTATTTGGATTAAAGCAAATAAAGGTTTAACCAGATCTTTAGTTGGCGAACTAAAAACTTTATCTGATATTTATACAGGCGAAGACCCTAAACAAATAGAATATCTCACTGAGCAATTTAAATTAAATTTTGAATATGTAATTAATATTAAAGATGAAAAATTACCCAGTATAAGTAAAGAGAGAAAATTTAGTCCAATGGACAGGTCTTTACGTCGTGAATTAAAGAGTGCTTTTGGAAATTCAAATTATTGGTTTAACACAGTCAAATACGAAGACGTTGTGGAGGTTAAAGTTAAATCTACCGATAAAATCATTCAAATTATATTTCCTCGAGAAAGAATTGCACCATCATCTGTAAGACTGTTCATTTTTTGGATTACTTTACCATCGATATTGCTTATTTCAATTGCTATAATTTTTTTAAAAAATCAAACTAAACCAATTGTAAATCTAGCCAAGGCAGCTGAAAGATTTGGCAAAGGAGATTTTGTCAGTGGCATCAGGCCATCAGGAGCATCAGAAATAAGAAAGGCTGCTTATGAGTTTGATAGAATGGCAAAAAGAATTGATAGACATTTAAAACAGAGATCAGAAATGCTTTCAGGTATAAGTCACGATCTCAGAACGCCACTAACAAGATTAAAGTTACAATTAGCAATGTTGAGTCAAAAAGACTTATCAAATAAAATGTCAAAAGATATTGATGAAATGGAAAGTATGCTTAATTCATACTTGCAATTTGCAAAATCACAGATTCAAGAAAAATCTGTCGCTACCAATATAAATGAACTTTTTAGTGAAATTAATTATGAAAAAAATAGTAAAAATCTTCATTTAGATTTACCTGTTGAGATAGTTTTGGTTGCAAGAAAAAATGCATTAAAAAGGTGTCTTAATAATATTATTGAGAACGGTTTAAATTATGCAAAAAATGTCTATGTTAATATTTCCAAATCTACAAATAATTTAATTATTATTATAAATGACGATGGCCCCGGTATTCCACTAGATCAATACAAGAATGTCTTTAAACCTTTTTATAGATTAGATGAAAGTAGAAATCTGAATCAATTTGGTGTTGGATTAGGAATGTCGATAGCAGAAGATGTTGTAAGATCACACGGCGGAAACATTGAACTAAGTGAAAGTAAATATAAAGGATTACAAGTGAAGATTACTTTACCTTTATAGTTTTTTTTTTAATTGATTTATCTGTTTTTGCTGTTTTTCAATTATCTTTTTTAAAACATTGTACTCCTCTCTAGACACAAGTTGAAGTTTATCAATTAAATCATCACGTTTAAATTTTAGATTATTGATAAATTCTTTTTTTGCATCTTGTGAGGTTAAAATTCCTGTTTCTACAAAATTAGATATGAGCTTTAAAATTTTTTCTGAATTATTCATAATTATTCTTAATTGATAGTAAAACAAATATCAAATATGATATAAATTTACCATGTATATACATGATTTAAACCCGGTTTTAATTAATTTTGGCTTTTTGGAAATTCGCTGGTATTCACTCGCTTATATTTTTGGAATTTTAATTGGATGGTGGATTGCAAAAAAAATAATTAATTTTAAAATTCAAAATTTAAATCTCGAATTTGATAACAAAATTTTTGATGATTTAATTAGCTATATTATTATCTCAATAATAATTGGTGGTAGACTAGGGTATGTAATCTTTTACAACTTATCTTATTATTTAAGTAACCCTTTCGATATATTTAAGATTTGGCAAGGTGGCATGTCTTTTCATGGTGCTTTACTTGGAATAATTTTAGCGACTTACATATTTTCAAAAAAAGCAAAAGTTAATTATTTTTTTTTTCTAGATCTTGTAGCTTGCGTTGCGCCTATAGGTATTTTTTTCGGGAGAATAGCTAATTTCATAAATGGTGAATTATATGGAAAACCGACAGAGTTGTTTTGGTCTGTTATTTTTCCAAAAATAGATGAAATACCTAGGCACCCTTCTCAACTTTATGAGGCTACTTTAGAAGGTTTAGTGCTTTTTATTATTTTAATAAGTTTAATTTATAAAGAATCTACTAAAAGAGGTGTGGTATCGGGTTTGTTTATGATTTTATACGGCCTATTTAGAATAATATCAGAGCAATTCAGAGAACCAGATACACAAATTGGGTATTTATTTAATATGTTTAGTATGGGGTCTGTCTTGAGTTTTTTTATGATTTTAATAGGCCTGCTCATATTAAGGAAAGTAAAAAATAATGAACTTAATAAGTAAATATTTTTCAGAGTCAAAAAAAATCCCAATAGATAAATTTATTTCTAACGCACTTTACAATAAAGACTATGGTTATTATTCTAAAAAAAATCCTTTTGGAAAAAATGGTGATTTTATCACTTCGCCAGGAATAAGTTCATTATTTAGTGAACTAGTTGCTATTTGGGTTATTTCACTCTGGGAACAAATGGGTAAACCAAAAAATTTTAACATTGTAGAGCTTGGACCAGGCAATGGTGAAATGTGTAAAACTTTAATTAGGGTATTTAAAAAATTTCCTATTTTTTTCGACTCTATTAGCATTTTTTTATATGAAAAAAGTAAAACTTTAGAAAATTTACAAAAAAATAATTTAAATAATCAGAAAATAAAATGGGTAAAAAATTTTAACAAGATCGAAAAAGGCCCTGTTATATTTTTAGGTAATGAATTTTTTGATGCAATTCCAATAAAGCAGTTTAAAAAAATTAATAATATTTTATATGAACAATATGTAGGGTTAGAAAATAATTCAAAAATTAAAGTTTTTTTAAAAAAAGCTGACTTAAAAACTATAAACGAACTAAAAAAATATGATCTCTTAAAACATCACACTTTTATTGAATATCCTAAACAAGGATTAGCTGAATTAGATCAAATTGTTAGTAAAATCAATAAGCTTAATGGTGGTTTACTTTTAATAGATTATGGTTTTTTAGAACAAGAAAGTAAAAATACTTTACAGTCTGTTAAAAATCATAAATCAAATATGGTATTTGATAATATTGGAAATGCAGACATTACTTCTCATGTAAATTTTAGTTTAATTAAAAATTATTTAAAAAAAAAAAAATTGAAAGTACATAATATTGTAACACAAGGTTTTTTTTTAAAAAAAATGGGAATTATGAACAGAGCTGAAGCAGCCGCCAAAAATATGAACTTTAAAGAAAAATCAGATCTGTATTTTAGAGTACAAAGATTAGTGAGTCCAAAACAAATGGGTGATCTATTTAAGTGTTTGTTTGCATTTAAATTAAAAAAAAAAAATTCACTAGGATTTAAATAATGTATTTTTCAAAAAAACTTAATGAGTTTCCTAACATTAAACATTGTTTTTTTTCCAAAAATGGAGGTATCTCAAAGGGTATTTATAGCAGTCTAAATTGTGGACTAGGCTCTGATGATGAAAGAAAAAATGTAGTAAATAATTTATCAATTATTTCAAAAAAAATTGGTGTTGATAAAAATGAATTATTTACAATGAACCAGACCCATAGCAATAAAGTTGTAGTAATTAATAAAGATAACAAACATACTAAAAGAGTGGATGCAGACGCGTTAATTACAGATATTAAAGATGTCGCCATTTGTGTTCTCACAGCAGATTGTGTTCCAATTTTAATATATGAAAAAATAAATAATATTGTTGCCTGTGTTCACGCTGGATGGAATGGAGCGATAAATGGGATTATAGAAAATACTTTCAACCAAATCATAAAAATGAATAAAGATAATATTTTTTATGTCGCTATTGGCCCTTGTATAGGTTTAAAAAATTATGAAGTGGGTAGAGAACTTTATGATAAATTTATTTCTGAAAATAAGATAAATGAAAAGTTCTTTTCTCCAAGTAAGAGTAGTAAGTTTTTATTTGATCTGAGGATGTACGTTAACTTTAAAATAAGCAAATTTAATATAAAATGTGTTGAAAATATTGACTTAGATACATACGAGGAAAAAGATAAATTTTTTAGTTTTCGTAGATCGAGAAAATTAGGTGAAAAAGACTATGGCAGATGTGTTTCTGCTATAGGGTTGATAGATGCGTAATTCATTTGAAAACATAAATAATTAATTGTATAACGAAACATCTTCATGAAAATTTTATCCGGAACTAGTAATCCCAGATTAAGTAAAGAAATTTCTAAAAAACTTAAACTTAAGCTTATCAATACAAATATAAAAAGATTTGCTGATGGAGAAATCTATATAGAGATTAATGAAAATATTAGAGGTAATAGTGTTTTCGTAATTCAATCAACTTCAAACCCTGCCAATGATAATATTATGGAACTACTTTTATGCATTGATGCACTTAGAAGATCTTCTGCAAAAAATATTACCGCAGTAATTCCTTATTTTGGATATGCAAGACAAGATAGAAAGGTCGCGCCTAGAACTTCTATATCCGCAAAAGTTGTTTCAAACTTAATTACAAATGCTGGAGCAAATAGGATTGTAACTGTAGATTTGCATGCTGGACAAATTCAAGGTTTCTTTGATATTCCTGTAGACAATTTATTTACGACTCCTTTATTTGCGAGGTATATAAAAAAAAAATTTAAAACTAAAAACTTAGTTTGTGTTTCACCAGACGTTGGTGGTGTTCAAAGGACTAGAGGTCTAGCAACTAAAATAAAAGCAGATTTAGCAATTATTGATAAAAGAAGACCCGAGCCAGGTAAATCTGAAGTAATGAATATAATAGGTGAGGTTAAAGGAAAGAATTGTATAATTGTTGATGATATAATTGATAGTGGAGGAACAATTGTTAATGCAGTTGAGGCTTTAAAAAAGGCTGGAGCAATTGATGTTTATATTTTTATTACACATGCTGTTTTAAGTGGTGACGCCGCTAAAAAAATTCAAAAATCTAAAATAAAAAAATTAATTATTACTGACACAATAGATAATACAGCTAAGATAAAAAATAATAGTAAAATTGAGGTCATTTCTATTGCTCCTCTAATGGCTGAGGCAATTAATAGAATTTCAAACTCTACTTCGGTATCTGATTTGTTCAATTAATACTTGTTTTATTGGCTAACTTAAGTTAAATAGCTCATCCAAACGCAACATGAATAATTTAAAAGCTATAAAAAGAGACACTGTCACATCTGGACAGCTTAATAAATTAAGAGAAAGTGGATTTATCCCAGCTATATTATATGGAGGCAAAGATCCTAATACTAAGATTTCTATTGAAAAAAAGAACATTAAGCATGTTTTAAATTCTGAGTCTTTTCTATCTACTGTGCTTGAACTTGATGTGGATGGTTCCAAATTAAAAGTAATTCCACGAGAGATCGCTTACAATGTAATTTCTGATGAACCTATACATATTGATTTTATGAGGGTTGTTTCCGGAACAAAAATTATTTTAGAGATTCCAGTTAAATTTATTAATGATGAGGATTGTCCGGGATTAAAAGTAGGTGGTGTTTTAAACATTGTTAGAAGAAAAGTAGAATTAAAGTGTCCTGCAGATAATATTCCAGAGGAAATTACAGTTGATTTAAAAGGTTTAGAGATTGGAACTAGTATTAAAATATCATCTGTAAAACTTCCAGAGAATGTTAAGCCGACTATTATTGAAAGAGATTTCGTTATTGCTACAGTGGCCGCTCCAACAGTATTAAAAGAACCTGAAAAACCAGCTGAAGGTGAAGTCGTTGAGGGTGCTGAAGGTGCTGAAGGTGCTCCACCGGTAGGTGCTGAAGCTGCTGCTACACCTGCAGCGGGAGCTAGTAAAGAAGGTGATCCAGCTAAAAAAGATGATAAAGCTAAAGGTAAAGATCAAGCTACAGAAAAAAAACAGCCTGAAAAAAAATAATTAAACATGTTACTACTCGTTGGTTTGGGAAATCCGGGTCCTAAAGATATAAATAATCGCCATAATATCGGTTTTAGAATTATTGATGCTGTTAATTCACATTTTAAATTATCTAAACAGAAACCAAAATTTAAAGGGCTTTTAACAACAGGAATTATAAGTGAACATAAAGTTTATGCAATTAAGCCTTTGACTTTCATGAATAATTCAGGGACGGCAATTAAAGAGCTTATCGATTATTTTAAAATTGATGCAAAAGATGTAATTGTTTTTCATGATGATTTGGACATAGATTTCGGAAAAATAAAAGCAAAATTTGGTGGTGGTAGTGCTGGTCACCATGGTATTGAATCAATTGATAAATTTATTGGTAAAGATTACTCTCGTGTTAGAATTGGTATTGGTCACCCAAAAGATAAAAAAAAAGTTAATAACCATGTCCTTGAAGACTTTAAAGAAGATGAGGAGGACCAGATAAAAGATATTGCGGATAGTGTGGTTAAACTACTCCCTACTCTGTTAGAAAAAAAAATAGATTTATTTTCCAGTAAAGTTAACCATAATCTTAATGGGATTTAAGTGTGGAATAGTTGGTTTGCCCAATGTTGGTAAATCAACTTTATTTAATGCCTTAACTGCTTCTAAAAATGCACAAGCAGGTAATTTTCCTTTTTGTACAATAGATCCAAATGTAGGTATTGTTGATGTTCCTGACGAAAGACTTAATGAGCTTACTAAACTTTCAAGTTCTAAAAAAAAAATATTTACTAATATTACTTTTGTAGACATAGCTGGTTTGGTAAAAGGAGCTTCAAAAGGAGAGGGTTTAGGTAATAAATTCCTTTCACATATTCGAGAAGTTGATGCAATTATTCATTTGGTTAGATGTTTTGACTCAACAGAAATTACACACGTAAGTTCAGAGATTAATCCTCTTAATGATTTAGAAACAATAAAAACAGAAATTCTTTTATCGGATATAGATATAATTCAAAAAAAATTAGAAAAAGGAAAAAAAAAATTATTAAGTACAAAAGAAATTCAGACTCTAGAAAATAAGTTAGAGTCACTTAATAAAGGTGAAGAAAATAGTAATTATTCGGAAGAAGAATTAAAAATTTTAAATAGTTTAGGCTTATTAAGTATTAAACCAAAAATAATAGTTTGTAACGTAGATGAGGAAAATCTCTCGAAAGGCAATAAATATACTGAGCTAGTAAAAAATAAATTTTCTAATGAAAAAATAGTTATTATCTGTGCAGATATAGAAGATCAAATTATGGGTCTAGATAAAGAAGAAAGAGAAAACTTTATGAGAGAAATAGGCTTAGATAAAACAGGTTTAAATAAATTGATTCGAGAAGGTTATGATTTATTAAACCTGGATACGTATTTTACTTCAGGACCAGAAGAAAGTAGAGCATGGACAGTAAAAAAAAATACTCTAGCACCTCAAGCAGCTGGGGTAATTCATACAGACTTTGAAAAAAATTTTATAAGAGCTGAAGCTGTATCATATGAAGATTTTTTAAAATACGGAAGTTCTGAGAAATGTAAAGAGAATGGAAAGCTTAGAATAGAAGGAAAAGAATATATTGTAAAAGATGGAGATGTATTATTTTTCCGCGTCAATCCTTGACCACAACCTCTTCATGCTGAAATACACAAGTGTTGCTAGTAAAATTAAATAAATCATAACTTTAGTTCCTGTTTTATGTCTTGCCTCCAAGTGAGGTTCTGCTGCCCATGTGAGAAAAGTAGTTACATCTTTTGCCATTTGATCAATAGTAACTTTTGTTCCATCTGAATATTCAATTAAGTCATCTGATAATGGGCTTGTCATTTTTATTTTATTTCCATCCATGTATTTATTGTAATAAACACCTTCCTCTAGAATAAAATCTGCAGGTTTTTCCTCATAGCCCATCAAAATAGAGTAAATATAGTTGGCTCCTCCAGGTCTTGCTTTAACTAAAACTGACATATCAGGAGGGTATGCTCCACCATTTGCGGCAATAGCAGCATTATCATTTGGGTAAGGATTTTTAAAAGGGTCTGAGGGTCTTCCAGGCCTTGTAAACATATCCCCTTCGCTATTAGGCCCGTCCTCTATGTCATAACTGGCTGCAATTGCCTTAACTTCTGCTAAAGAAAATTCTGGGCCGCCCTGTTGACCCAAGTTTCTATAACTTAAATACTTCATAGAATGACATGAGGAACACACTTCTTTGTAAACTTGATATCCTCTTTGTAAAGATGCTCTATCGAACTTACCTGTAAGCCCAGCAAAACTCCAATCAACTTTTAATAATTCATTGCTAGCAGAGTATGCTTTTCCGCAAAAAAAGACTGCAAGAAATAAAGTAGTTATTAATTTCAGAACTTTATTTTTTTTCATTAATTATTTTATCTGTTTTAGCCATTGCGCTACTAAATCCTCCAGTTAAGACTGGCTCAGAAATACTTGCTGGTAAGGGATCCGTTTTTTCAAAGAAGCTTAGAACTGGTAAAATAACAATAAAATGAAGAAAATAATATATTGTAGCTACTCTTGCTAAAAATAAGTAAACACCCTCGGCTGGCATAGCTCCCAAATAACCAAGAGCTAGGACATCAATTACAAGTATCCAAAAAAATTGTCTATATATTGGTCTAAATATTGCAGATCTTACTTTGCTTGTGTCTAACCAAGGTAAAATGATCAAAACAAACAAAGCTCCAAACATCAATAATACTCCTCCTAATTTATCTGGGACTGATCTTAAAATTGCATAAAAAGGAAGCAGGTACCATTCTGGAACAATATGAGCTGGTGTTACAAGAGGGTTAGCTGGAATATAATTATCTGAATGACCTAAAACATTTGGTGTAAAAAATACAAATCCAGCAAAAATAATCATAAACATCAATAAGGCAAAAACATCTTTGATTGTAATATAAGGATGAAAAGGCACCGTATCTTTTGAAGGTTTTTTTATATCGATCCCAATTGGATTGTTATTTCCAGGAATATGCAAAGCCCAGATATGCATAACAACTAAACCTAAAATTAAAAATGGAATTAAGTAATGAAGACTAAAGAATCTAGTTAAAGTCGGGTTGTCTACTGAGTAACCTCCCCATAACCAAGTTACTACGCTATCTCCCACTAATGGTATGGCGCTAAATAAGTTTGTGATTACTGTTGCTCCCCAAAAACTCATTTGCCCCCAAGGTAAAACATACCCCATAAAAGCAGCGGCCATCATTAGGATGTATATTAACATCCCAATGATCCAAATTAATTCTCTTGGAGATTTGTAGGATCCATAAAATAATGATCTGAAGATATGTATATAGACTGCAAGAAAAAACATTGAGGCTCCATTACTGTGGATGTATCTAATAAGCCAACCATAATTCACATCTCTCATTATCTTTTCTACACTTTCAAATGCAAGATCTGCATGTGCAACGTAATGCATTGCCAAAACTATTCCGGTAACTATTTGAGTAATTAAACAAAAAGTTAATATTCCTCCAAATGTCCACCAATAGTTTAGATTTTTGGGTGTTGGATAATCACTTAAATGCGCACCTAATGACAGAAGTGGAAGTCTATCATTAAACCACTTTCCAGCTTTTGATTTAGGTACATAATCATGTTCGCTCATTTTATCATCCAATCTTAATTGTGTTGTTATTTACAAACTCATACTTTGGAATTTCCATATTCTTAGGTGCGGGTCCTTTTCTAATTCTTCCTGAAACATCGTAATGTGAACCATGACATGGGCAGAACCATCCATTAAAATCTCCTTTGTCCTTTAGGGGGACACAACCTAGATGAGTGCAAACACCGAGCATAACTAACCATTCGTCCTTGCCATCTTTAACTCTTTCTTCATCTTTTTGTGGGTCTGGTAAATCTTTTAAATTTACTGCTTTGGCTTCTTGAATTTCTTCTATCGTTCTTCTTTTAACAAAAACTGGTTTTCCTCTCCATAAAACTGTAATAGATTTTCCAGGCTCAACTTGGCTTACATCAACTTCTGTTGTTGCTAGAGCTTTAACTGACTCGTCAGGATTCATTTGATGAATAAAAGGCCAAATGGTAGCTCCCAACCCGACAGCTCCAACTGTATACGTAGCTGTGAAAAGAAAATCTCGTCTTTCTTTTTTATCTTCTTGTTTGCTCATAATTATCTATTTATTATTAAGATGTTAAATAAAACTTATTCTAATGCTTTTCTAGGGTTCAGAATGACACATAAATAAACACTAAATGATAAATATAGTACTTTATAAACCAGATATACCTCAAAATACCGCTGCTATTGTTAGGTTATCTGCTTGTCTAAATCTTAAAATACATATCATTGAGCCTTGTGGGTTCAACCTAGACGACTCAAGATTTAAAAGAGTAGTTATGGACTATATTAATCTTAGTAGAATAATTAGATACCCTAATTTTGAAGCTTTTCTGAAAAAAAATATAAATTCTAGAGTAATCTTACTAACCACTAAATCAAAAAAATTTTATTACCATTTTAAATTTAAAAAAAATGATTTTCTTCTTTTTGGAAGAGAGAGCGCTGGAGTTCCAAGTGAAGTTCGTAAAAGCATAAAAGACAGACTAAAAGTACCCTTGAGTGGAAAAGCAAGATCGCTTAATGTGGCAATGACTGTAGCTATTGTGGCTTCAGAAGCTCTCGAACAAAATAACTTTTTTAAATGAAGAAATTAATAGAAATTAAAAAAAAATTAGCAAATGATTGGTTTAAATCATTACAAGAAAAAATGATTTATCAATTTCAATTATTAGAGAATGAACTAAGTAAAAAAAAAGGAAGAAAAACTAAATATTTCATTAAACGGGAATGGAAAAAAAAAAATAAAAAAGAAGGTGGAGGAACATCTTATCTCTTAAGAGATGGAGAAATTTTTGATAAAGTTGGTATTAATCAGTCTACAGTATCTGGTAAGTTTGAAAAAGTCTTTAGGTCAAAAGTTCTAGGTTCAGAAAAAAATGGTAAGTATTGGGCTTCGGGTATTTCTGTAGTAGCACATATGAAAAATCCCAAGATCCCAGCGTTTCATTTTAACACAAGATTTATTGTAACTTCAAAATCATGGTTCGGAGGTGGTATGGATGCAACACCTACTTTCGATGACAAAAAAGAAAAAAACTTTATTCACCAAAAATTAAAAACAACATGTAAACTTAATAATAAAAATTACAGTAAATATAAAAAATGGTGTGATAAATATTTTTATTTACCTCACAGAAGAGAGCCAAGAGGAATTGGAGGAATATTTTTTGATTACGAAACTCAAGATTGGGAAAAAAATTTTAAGTTTATTAAAGACTTAGGTTTTGAATTTATAAATATTACAAATAAAATAATTTTAAATAAAAACAAATTAAAATGGAGTAAAAAAGATAAAGAAAAACAGCTATATAAAAGAGGAAGGTATGTTGAATTTAATCTTTTATATGATAGAGGCACGAAGTTTGGATTAAACTCAGGGGGCGATATCGAATCAATTTTGATGTCTCTTCCTCCTCTTGCAAAATGGAAATAAAAAATAAATGAATAGAATTGCTAAAATTATTAACTCAATATCAAAAAAATTTGGATATAGACTTATTAAGATGGAAAAAAATTATTGGAGTGATGGATTTATAGGAATTTCTAAATTTGAGAAGTCTATTATTGATATATCCTCTAAATACTCAATGACTGGATTTGAAAGTAAGTATTTTTTGATCAAAGCCATAGAGTATGTAAAAAACAACAATATCCATGGAGACTTTGTTGAGTGTGGAGTATGGAGAGGTGGAAATTTAATTTTATTTGAAAAAATGATTGAAAAATTAAAAATAAAAAAAAAAATCTATGCATATGATACTTTTAAAGGCATGAGTGAGCCAGGGAAATTTGATTATACATTCAAAAAAGAAAGTGCAAAAAAAATAATAGACTCTTTAAAAATGAAAAAGGCAGATCCAAAAAAAAATATAGTTTTAGCTGAGTGTTCTTTAGATGAAGTTAAAAAAAACTACTATAAAAATACAATTTTTAATAAAAATTTAATTTGTATAAAGGGTCCTGTAGAAAAAACTCTTAAGATAAGAAAAAATATACCCAAAAAAATATCAATTTTAAGACTTGATACAGATTGGTATGAAAGCACAAAGATAGAGCTAGAAACACTATTTCCTCTCCTGTCGAAAAATAGTATCCTGATAATAGATGATTATGGTTACTGGAGTGGCGCTAAAAAAGCGGTGGATGATTTTTTCAAAAAAAAACCAGTGTCACTTTTTAAAATAGATTTTACATCAAGATTCGTTATAAAAAAATAGCTTTAAATTTTATGGAAAAAGAACCAATTACAGTTGAAGGCTTAGAAAAACTTAAGTCGGAAATTGATCAACTCAAAAATATAAAACGACCTCAAATAGTTGCTGCTATAGCTGAAGCAAGGTCTCATGGAGACTTAAAAGAAAATGCCGAATACCATGCAGCTAAAGAACAGCAAGCTCAGATGGAAAGTCGAGTAATTGAAATAAATGATATTATAGCTAGAGCAAATGTGATTGATGTTACTAAAATTGAAAACAATGGAAATGTGATTTTTGGAGCAACTGTTACTGTTCAAGATTTAAAAATTGATAAAAAGAAAACTTATAAAATAGTTGGAAAAGATGAAGCTGATATTTCAAAAAACTTGATCTATTTTAAGTCACCAATCGGCAAGAGTTTGATTGGTAAAAGCGTAGAGGACATGGTGACTGTTGAAACACCATCGGGTGAAAAAAATTTTGAAATCTTAGAAGTTCAATACACTTAATTTTTTATCTTTTTAATTATAGAAATAGCTTCACCGGCATCTAAATTAAAATCTTTATCAAGCCACTCTTTTTCTAATCTCTTTAAAATAAAACCAATTTCTTTACCTTCAGCTAAGCCTTGTTCTTTTAGATACTTTCCACCAAATGGAAAGTTTGGAATTTCTATTCTGTCAACTTCATTGAGCAAACTAGCTAATAACTTAGCCGAAAATTTTAATTCTGCGCAATAAATAAATTTTATTAATGATTTAATATTTTCTTTTCCATGATTATAAATATTTTTTTTAAGATCTTTTTTTAAAAAATTTTTTTCTTCTTTAAACTTAATATAATTATTTGCATTGAAGCTTAAACTTTTTCTTAGATTATTAGAGACTTTATATTTATGGCAAAAATATTCATAATTATCTTTTTCGTCAATTAATAGTATAGAAAAAATTAGCTCAGGATTTTTATAAAAAGTATATTTTTCAATCCTTTTCAAATATTTAAATTCTGGAAAAATTAGTAAAAAAATATTCTTAATTTCTTCATTTTCTAAAATTATATTAATATTTTTTAAGTTAAATATTTTGTAAAGTTCGTTAAGAATACGTTCTTTAGAAAGACTTTTAATACCATTTAAATTAAGTTTTATTGCATTAATTATTTTTGGATCAGAATGCTTAATATTATATTGTACACAAAACCTTAAATATCTAATAATTCTTAAATAATCTTCTTCAATTCTTGTAGATGGATTTCCTATAAAATTAATCTTATTATTTTTTAAATCTTCTCTACCACTCTGAGGGTCATAAATTTTTCCTCTAGAGTTCATATAAATTGCGTTAATAGTGAAATCTCTTCTTTGTGAGTCTTGTTTCCAGCTATCAATGAATGCTACGTCGGCATGTCTGCCATCAGTTTCAGTATCTTGTCGTAAAGTTGTAATTTCAAATTTGTCAGAATTGACAATAACTGTCATCGATCCATGTTCAATTCCAGTATCAATAATTTTTATATTCGAGTCTTTTAATTTTTCTTTAATTTCATCTGGGGAAAAAATAGTTGCAATATCAATATCATCAATAAATTCATTGTTTAAAAATTTTCTAACACAGCCCCCTACAAACATTGCAACCTGGCTGTCTTTTGATTTGTCTTTTTCAAGTAAATTAAATAAAATTTTAATATTTTTGGATCTGTAAAAAGGAAAAAATATTTTTTTTATTTTTTGATAAAAATTTATATTTTTTGATAATTTTTCCATTTCATTGGCTGGGGCACTAGGATTCGAACCTAGGATGACGGTATCAAAAACCGCTGCCTTACCGCTTGGCTATGCCCCATTATTATCGATCTGATATATCATAAAAACAAATAATTAAATAGATTTTGCGATTGCACACCAGTAATTAGGAAATTTTTTACTAACTATTTTTAAGCTTAGCTTTGCTGATTTTTTGTCAAGAAATACTCCAAAACAAACTGAACCAGAGCCCGTCATACGTGAAAAAAGACAGTTTTTTTGTATTTTTATTAGTTCTAAAATTTCTTTTATTTTGTGATATTTTTTTTCAACGATGTTTTGTAAATCATTATTTTCACTTTGTATTAATTGCAAATATTTGCTTTTTGATCGAATTTTACATAAATTATTTTTTAGTGGGAAGTTAAACTTCTTAACTTTTGAATAAATCTCCTTAGTAGAGCAGTTTATATTTGGGTAAATTAAAATAAAATAAAAAGTGTATTTTTTCTTTAATCCTACAATTTTTTTAAGGTTTTTTTGAAAAGAGTTTTTAAAAAAAAATAGACGAAAATCTGAACCTATTTTTTTTTCAAATATTTTTAATAGTCTTTCATTAATTTTATTTTTTAAGAAATATTTTATTAAAAATACTGCATTGCTCGTTCCTCCACCGAGACCTGCAAACACTGGTATTTTTTTATTAATAAGAATTTGATATTTAATTCTTTTATTTATAAGACCGTATTTTCTTAAAAGATTTAAAGATTTAGTTATTGAATTTATTTTATTATTTATATTTTTTTTGAAATGACCAAGAAACTTTATTTCGTCTTTTTTTTTATTAATGGACTTTATTTTTATTCTATCATGTAGATCTATTAACATTACACTTGATTGTATATTGTGCAAACCATTGTTTGTTTTGCTAAGAACTCTAAGAAATAAATTTATTTTAGAATAAGATTTTATCATTTTTTATTCTAACTCTTGAGTCCAAATAGAAGCTTGTGTTCAATTTCTTTTTTTAATTTGTCTTCTGTTTCCTCTAAATTTAAAACATAGCTCCAATAGTACCTTGCTTGAATAAAATTATTGTTAGTCCATAATACATCGGCATAATGATCATTTATAACTGGGTCTGATGCCATTAACCTCACTGCTAATTGCATATATTTTTTTGCCTCTTTATATTTTTTTAGTTTGAATAAAGCCCACCCCAAAGAGTCTGTAATATAACCATCATTTGGTCTTAACCGATTTGCTTTTTTTAACATGTCTAATGATTTCTCAATATTAATTCCTTTTTCAATCCATGAATATGCAAGATAATTAATCACATAAGCATCATCGGGAGAAATGCTTAGAGAATTAAGTAAATCAATTTCAGCTTTATCCCATTGATTTGTTCTCTCATAAGAAACGCCTCTGCCATCTAATGCTTGTGCATAAAGATTGTGATTTTTGTCTATCAGTTTGATTAATTTGGAGTAATATTTAATTGAGTCTTGAAACTGCTCATTGTTCTTTAAAAATTCTGCAAAATCAAAAATTTCATAAATTTTAGGATTTTTAATTTCAAGAAAAGAATCGGTCAAATAATTAATTGCTTCACTTTTTTTTTCTTGTTTTTTTAAAATTGATGCAATCCGTTTTGATGCATGCCAACTATAGTTTGAGCCTATTTTTTTTAGTTTTTTATAAATTTTTTTTGCTTCAGAATATTGTTCTATTACTTCAAAATTTTCAGCATAAAGCGTCTCGTAAGAAGGAAAATTTGGATTTAAATATTTAGCTAAGTTTAAGTAAAATTTTGATGCAACATAATTTGCTTGCGTAGAAAGACCATTTGCAACAATATAAAGTACTTCTGCAATCACGTGATTAATTTCTTTGCAATCAAATTTATTGCTAGTTTCTTGTTTTTGACTCAAGTCTGTTTGAAGTTGATTTAAAATTAAATTTTTTGGATACAAATCAATTGAAGCTTGTAAAACTTTTTTAGCTTTTTTTTCTTTTCCTTTGGCTATTAGATAATTTGCATGAAAAAAATGATATCTTGAGTAATTAATTTTGGTGTTGGCTGTTAGTTTTTCAAATACTGCATCTGTTTTGTTGGAGTCAAAATAACAATACGTAAATATCTCCTGAATATTTTTTATGTTTTCGAATCTACTTGGCAATAACTGCCAACTAGAAAGCGATGGGTTAATAGCGTTAAAATTAGACCAGTTATTTAAGGAAATAGAAAGTAGGTTTTGAATAGTGCCAGGTTGATTTTGATTTTTTAATTTTTCAAAGTAGACTCTTGCTTGAGCTAAATCTTCTTTTTCTAAATAATATATACCTGTAATTAAATTACTTTCAAAATTATCAAGTTTTTTTTTCTCTAGCTCCCTTGAATATTTAGCCGCATCTTTAAATTTTTTAAGCGTTACTTGCGAGTATAGAAAATATTGAGAATATGAATAATGACTCTCTTCAAGGTTGTCTAATGATTTAAAGTAATTATAAGAGGCTCGGTATTGATTGTTATTAATCGCAATTATACCTGAAAAATAGTTAGATAAGTCTTTTGAATTAGAAAATTTATCTATATTCTTAGCTGATAGAAAATTAAAAAAATTTAAAAATATTAAAAAAAATATTATTAACTTGAATTGAGATTTTAAGTTTTTCATAATTATTTAAATGGTAAAAAAAATTAATACCAAATTCATAAAATTAATTAAATATTATAGTTTAATTAATCATAACCTAATATATGAGAATGACGCTATAAATCGATACAAAATTAATAGTAATTTAGCTATCAAGGGCTCTAAAGGTAAAGAATTACAAGAACTCAAACAAAATATTATAAATATTAAAAATTGCCAATTAAAAAAAAACTCTACAAATATTGTTTTTTCAGATGGAAATCCCAACTCAAAAATCATGATAATTGGTGAGGGTCCAGGCGCTAATGAGGATTTAGAAGGAGTGCCATTTATAGGAAAAACTGGTGAACTTCTGGATAAAATGCTCCTATCAATTAATTTGAATAGAGACAATGTTTATATAACTAATGTAGTCAATTACAGGCCTCCAGAAAATCGAAACCCAACTGCAGATGAAATAGCTAGATACCTACCCTACTTAATTAAACATATTGAAATCATAGACCCAAAAATATTAATTTTACTAGGCAGTTCTGCGTTAAATGCTGTTGTCGGAGATGAAAAAAAAATATCTGAGGTCAGAGGTAAATGGATTAATAAAAAAATAGGTAAGTGCAACACCTCTATAATTGTGTCTTTTCACCCAGCTTTTTTAATGAGGCAACCTGACCAAAAAGCCACGTCTTGGATAGACCTAAAAATGATTAGAAAAAAAATTTCAGATTTAAAAATTAAAATTGAAAAATAATATTATCACAGCTGGAGTGGATGAAGTTGGGAGAGGTTGCTTGGCAGGTCCTGTGGTCTCTGCAGCAGTTATACTTAATGAAAAGATTGAACTAAAATTTATAAAAGACTCAAAGAAAATTAATTTCGAGAATAGACTTAAAATTGCTGAATATATTAAGCAAAATTCTCACTATGCTGTTGGGGTAGCATCTGTTGAAGAAATTTTTAATATTAATATTCTTCAAGCTGCTCTGCTTTCAATGAAAAGAGCAATTGATAAACTGTCTATGAAACCTGAGCTAATTTTAATTGATGGTCCCTTTGCTCCTAAAGGCCTTAAAAACTATAAAACTATTATTAAAGGAGATGAAAAAATTAAGTGTATCAGCGCTGCCTCGGTTATTGCAAAAACTTATAGGGACTTATTAATGATCAAATTATCTGAAAAATTTTCTCATTATGCTTGGGAAAGAAATTTTGGATATGGAACTAAAGCGCATCTAGAGGGTTTAAAAAAATTTGGTATTACCTCACATCATCGAAAAGGCTTTAGGCCAATACACAACATGTTGTTAAGATAAATATTTAGAACACAAGAGACATACGATTTCACGTAAAACTATTTGACCGCAGATTCAATTTAAAGTTGAATCTAGAAAATGTCAAATTATTTAAACAATATTATAAACGGTAATTCTATGCAAATTTTAAAAAAAATTCCCGACAAAACTTTTGATTTAGTTTTTGCAGACCCGCCTTACAACATGCAGATTGGAGAAACATTGAGAAGACCCAACGATAGTAAAGTTAAAGGAGTTGATGATAAATGGGATCAGTTTCAAAGTTTTAATCATTATGATAATTTTTGCAAAGCCTGGTTGATAGAGTGTAAAAGAATATTAAAAGATAATGGAAGTATTTGGGTTATTGGTTCGTATCATAATATTTTTCGGTTAGGTTACCATATTCAAAATTTAGATTTTTGGATTTTAAATGATGTTATATGGAGAAAAAATAATCCCATGCCAAACTTTAAAGGAACAAGATTTACTAATGCTCATGAAACTTTAATATGGGCTTCTAAAAGTAAGAAATCTAAATATAAGTTTAATTATCAATCTCTTAAATGTTTTAATGATGATCTTCAGATGAGATCTGATTGGATGTTACCAATTTGCAGCGGTAAAGAAAGGCTTAAAAAAAACGGTCAAAAAGTTCACTCTACACAAAAGCCTGAAGCTCTTTTGTATAGGATAATTTTATCAACTACTAACAAGGGAGACTCTGTATTTGATCCTTTCCTAGGTACGGGTACAACAGCTGTAGTAGCTAAAAAGCTTGGCAGAAAGTATTCTGGTATTGAAAAAGATAAAAAATACTTCTTAGCAGCAAAAAAAAGGTTAGAAGGAGTAAAAGAAATTGAGAATAATTACTTAGACACTATTCAAAACAATAAATCTAAACCAAGAATTCCATTTGGTTCTTTAATTGAGATGGGTATTTTAGAACCTGGCATGACATTGTTTGATCATAAAAAAAAATATAATGCTAAAATAATGGCAGATGGAAGCATTAGGTATAAAGATAATGAGGGATCAATTCATAAAGTTGCAGCAAAAATACTTGGAGCAGAAAGCTGTAATGGCTGGACTTATTGGCACTATAATATTGAAGGCTCTATGTTGCCCATTGATAATTTAAGAAAGAAATTATTTTTTAAAAATTCTTCCTAAAAAAGTATCTATAAATTTATTATTACAAATTAATTTCTTTAAAATGAAGTTTCTTACAGTAACAAAAAATGAATTACATAAATGAAATGCAAAAAAATTAAAATTAGATCTTCTGCTTGTAATTTTTACCCTTTCTAATCTATTTGTGAAATAAATATCCTGCTTATCATTAGTGTCTTTTTCTAAGATCTTAAATAGTTCATCTGCGCTCTCAATCGACTGGGAAGCACCTTGTGCCATAGTTGGAGGAAAAGTATAGAATGCATCTCCTAAATAAAAAATATTTTTGTACTTAGAAATTGTTGGCTTACTAGAATTATAAATTGGCCAAAAAGATATTTTTTTTTCAAATAAAATATTTAAGTTGCTTTGTTTTAAAATATTATTGAGTAGTCCTCTATTTTTATCATCAGAAGAATTAGCTTTATTTCTCAGTATAGCGACAAAGTTATATTCTTCCTCGTTTATTGGATATAAGACTAAATGGGCGTTTGGACACATAATCAGGGAAATATTTTCTTTATTTAGTGCTTTGAAATTATTTTTACTGATTGTAGTTCTTGCTGCAAAAGCTCCATTAAAGTTTATTTTATTTTTTTTATTCTCTATAATTGTTTTTGTGTTTGAAAAAACTCCATCTGAAACTACAAGATAATCAACCTCGTCTGTATCTCCGTCTGTAAACTTTATTTGTATTTTATTTTCTTTAT
>Ga0209425_10001778_pt1 | contig 24939 bp, 27 predicted proteins | sample COG_05_FD_184749 | JGI IMG/M metagenome (GOLD analysis project Ga0209425, IMG submission 184749) | Pelagic Microbial community sample from North Sea - COGITO 998_met_05 (SPAdes) (version 2) | ecosystem: Environmental > Aquatic > Marine > Neritic zone/Coastal water | place: Helgoland, sampling...
CACCTTATATTCTTCTATGAAAAACAAAGGTAAAACTATAGTTTGTGATGACTACATTGATGCTAGCTACATAACAGAAGTTAAAAAAGCAGTTGATGATTTTATAAAAAAAAATGATTTAAAGTTTAAAGTAATAAAAGATAAGTTTATTCTAATAGAAACTTAATTTTATCTTTGATTTAGAAGCATTACTTCTCGAACTTCTTTCCCCCGGTATTTTGACAAAGGTCTAATTAACTTATTAGAAGCGTGCTGCTCCATAATATGTGCTGACCATCCGGTTATTCGAGACATTACAAATATCGGTGTATAGAAATCGATATCAATACCCATCATATAATAAGTGGGTCCGCACGGAAAATCTACATTTGGGTGAATATTTTTTTTCTCAAGCATTATATTTTCTAATATCTCATACATCTCTGTATATTTTTCTTTTTTAAGCAACTTAGCAACTTTAAACATATAGTGTTTCATCGTTGGAACTCTTGAGTCCCCAGTCCTGTAGACTCTGTGCCCAAAACCCATAATTACTTTCTTTTTTGCTAGAGCATTATCAATCCACTTTTTTGCATTTTTAGGTTTACCGACTTCTTTCATCATATGCATTACAGCCTCATTGGCACCACCATGCAGCGGACCTTTAAGACTTGCTATGGCTCCAGTAATTGCACCGTGAATATCTGATAAACTACTTGTAATAGTTCTTGCAGTAAATGTTGATACGTTAAAACTATGTTCAGCGTATAAAATTAATGAAATATCAAAAGCCCTTACTATTTCTTTATCTGGGACCTTGTTAAACATCATCTTAAAAAAATTTTCTGCAAATGATAGTTTTGTACTTGGAGATATAATTTTTTTTCCTTTTCTTGCCCTAAAATATGCAGCAACAGCTGTTGGAGTTTTTGCAAATATCCTCATTGCCTTTCTCATATTAGCTTTAGGAGAGTTGTCTCGGGTATCTTTATCTTCAAGACCCATTAAGCTAACACAAGTTCTCACCACATCCATAGGGTGAGCATTTTTTGGCATATTTTGAATGTCTCTGACTATTTGCTTAGAGAGTTTTCTCTCCGATCTTTCTTCTTTAATAAATTTTTTTAATTGTTTTTTACTAGGCAAGTCACCATGAAGAACCAGATAAGCCACTTCTTCAAAATCACACTTATCGCAAAGATCTTGAACTTTATAACCCCTATAAGTTAAGGTGCTTAATTCTGGAACAACATGTGAAATAGTTGTCTCGTCAACAACAATTCCTAGCAATCCTTTTTTTATTTCTTCACTCATTATTCATGACCCTCAGTAGAAAAGTCGGTTATTTTTTTGTTCGGGGTATTATATTTCTCATATTCCACTAATTCATACAATCTTTTTCTTGTCTGCATTTTATCTAGAATATTATTTTGATCTCCACTCTTAAATATAGTTTTCAAACCATCCTCAACATTTTTCATTGCCAATCTTTGTGAAGTGACAGGATAAATAACAACATTATAACCTAAACTCTCAAGCTCAGATTTATTTAAAAGTTTTGATTTACCAAATTCTGTCATGTTAGCTAATAAATATTTTTTTGATATTCTTCTAACAGTTTCAAATTCTTTTTCGTCCTTCATAGCTTCTGGAAAAATCATATCTGCTCCAGCATCTTCATAAGCTTTAATTCTATCTAAAGTTTTATCTAAGCCCTCCACAGAATTAGCATCTGTTCTAGCAATAATTAAAAAATTTTTATCTTTTCTAGACTCTACACACTCTTTAATCTTTTTTACCATTTCATTTGTTGAAATAAGTTCTTTATTATCTAAATGGCCACATCTTTTTTCTGCTATCTGGTCCTCTAAATGACAACCTGCCAAACCCTTTTGTTCAAACACTTCTATTGTTTTTTTACAATTTCCAAATCCTGTATCAATATCAACTATTGTAGGAAGATCAGTAATTCTTGCTATTTGCCCACTTCGGTAACTAACTTGATCTAAAGTGGTGAGTCCTATGTCCGGTAACCCTAAATCATTAGACATTACGCCACCTGAAATATAAATACCATCAAAGCCTATTTCAGCAATTAATTTCGCACACAAAGGATTGTAAGCTCCAGGAAATCTTAATAATTTTTTTGACTGCAATTCTTTTACTAAGTCTGATCTTTTTTCAGAAATTGTTTTTTTTGTAAAGTGCATGTGCTCAAATATATATTAGAGCAAAGTATAAAAATCAAAGATTATTTAAGTAAAATAAACAAACCAGTTAAGACTAATAGTATTGCAAGCAAAAATTCTATAATTTTTTTTACTTTTTCATTGTTTACAAATTTTCTTAAAGCACTTCCAAAAAGAGCCCATAAACTTATTGTGGGAAAACAAATTACAGCTGCAGTAATTGTGACGAAAGCAACACCAATTAAAATATTTTCTTCAGTTGGGAAAAAACCAGAAGCAACCGTTACAGCTATTGACCAAGCTTTTGGATTAATAAATTGAAAAAGAGAAGCTTCATAAAATCTTAGCGGTCTACCTGTTTCTTTTTGAACCATACTAAAAGAGCCAATCATTTTCCAGCTCAAGTAAAGCAAGTATAAGAAACACAAAATTTTCATATAAAATTGAACCTGAGGATATAGTAAAAATAAATTCGCTAAGCCAAAACAAGTTAATCCAATTTGCAAAATATGTCCCAAGGGAATTCCGATTAGATGAGGCAAAGTTCTTACAAAACCAAACTTCATACCAGATGCTGTTAGCATTGCATTATTAGGACCAGGCGTAAAAAACATGGTAAAATAAAAAGTCGACAGTGCAGAAAAGAGTGCAAATGTGATCATAGGTATTTAGATATTATTTTATCAAAGCCCACATAATCTTTTATTAAAACGTCATGTTTTATTTGTTCAATTGTTCTTTCAGTATAACCATCTGCAACTAGAATGAACGGAAGTTTTGCATTTATTGCTGCCATTTCATCAACTTCACTATCTCCAACCATTATAGTTCTTTTGGGATCTCCACCAACAATCTCAATAACATTCGTTAAATGCCTTGCGTCTGGTTTGTTAAAAGCAAACGTGTCGTGCCCTGCAACGTACTCAAAATAATCAAACAATTTTAATTTTTTTAATAAATCAACTGCCAGTCTCTCTTCCTTATTAGTACAGACTGCTAATGAAATGTTTTTTGTTTTAGACCAGTCCAAGAATTCAAATAATCCCTCAATTGGTTTGCTGTTATTTGCTATATTTTTACCGTAGAAGTCTACAAATTCTTTTGTCATTTCTTTCTGCACTTCTTTATTGATTGTTTTATTTTTAAGAGATTTCTGCATCATCACCCAGGCTCCTTTGCCTACGTTTTTTTTTACCTCAACAAGCTCTTTAGTTTCATGCCCAAATTTTCTCATAACGTGATTATGAGCCACGGCTAGATCAGGAGCTGTATCAATTAAGGTACCATCTAAATCGAAAAGAATTGTGTATATTTGAGTCATATTTAAAAGAATTAAAAAGAAATATTTTGTGAGTTATTTAGAACATACTTATAATGTAAATAAAATTTTTTATGAAGTTAAAAAATAAATTAAACAAAGCCAAAAAATATACTTTTGAACAAGATAAATTGAGAAATAACGCTCTTAAAAAGGGAGTAAATATTGTTGCGCCAGAGACAATTTTTTTATCTAAAGATACAAAATTTGGAAAAAATATAATTATAGAGCCTTATGTTGTTATTGGACGAAGAGTAAAAATTGGAAATAATGCAGTTATAAAATCTTTTTCTTATATAGAAGAAACTGTTATAGAGAATAATGTTATTGTAGGACCTTATGCAAGATTAAGAACTGGAACTGTATTAAAATCAGGTGCCAAAATTGGAAATTTTGTTGAGACCAAGAAAACAACTATTGGAAAAAAATCTAAAGTAAGCCACCTTTCATACATTGGTGACACGATGATAGGAAAAAATTCAAACATAGGAGCCGGCACAATTACCTGTAACTACGATGGAGTTAAAAAGAATAAAACAAATATAGCTGAAAATGTTTTTATAGGTTCGAACACTTCTTTAGTAGCGCCAGTTAAGATAAATAAAAATGCTATAGTAGGAGCAGGATCTGTAATCACAACAGATGTGGATCCAAGTGCACTTGCATTAACTAGAACTAAACAAATTCAAATTAAAAATTATAAAAGAAAAAAAAAATAGATGTGCGGAATAATAGGTATTGCAAGCAATAGACCCGTTTCTACAAATATAATAGAATCCTTAAAAAGATTAGAATATAGAGGTTACGACTCTGCAGGATTAGCGACCTTACACAACAATCAAATTCAAGAAAAAAAATGTACAGGTCGAGTTGAAAAACTCGAACAAATTTTATTTAAGACCCCATCACTCGGTAGCGTTGGAATTGGACATGTAAGGTGGGCAACACATGGCATACCAAATGAAATTAATGCACACCCGCATTCTTCAGAAATTGTTTCAGTTGTTCACAACGGGATTATTGAAAATTCTGATGAGCTAAAAAAAAGCTTAGAGTCTAGGGGTGCTAAATTTAAATCTCAAACAGATACAGAAGTTATTACTTTTTTATTAACAGAAGAAATAGAAAATGAAACTCCTATAAGATCAGTTCAAAAGACTCTTAAAAAATTGAAAGGCAGTTTTGCTTTAGGAATTATATTTAAAAACTTTGATAATTTAATTATTGGCGCGCGAAGAGGAAGTCCTTTAGCAGTTGGATATGCAAAAAATGAAAACTATCTTGGTTCAGACTCATATGCTTTAAAATCCATGACTAACAAAATTAGTTATTTAGATGATGGGGATGTTTGTATTTTAACAAAAAATAATGTTGAATTTTATAATCTAGAAGAAAAAAAAATTAACAAAAAAGTTTATACTCTATCTGATGATAGAAATTTAGCTGATAAAGGCGACTATAAAAACTTTATGAGTAAAGAAATTTTTGAGCAACCAATTACCGTGAAGAATGGAATTAATGAATATATTGATAAAATAAAAAATGATATTAATTTATATAATTTTCCAATTGATCCCAAATCAATAGAAAAAATTATTCTTATTGCTTGTGGTACCGCTTATCATTCTTGCCTAGTTGCTAAGTATTGGTTCGAAGAGATGTCAAACATAGAAGTTGAAATTGATGTGGCTTCTGAATTTAGGTATCGAAAAATAAAATTTAATAAAAAAAACTTATATGTTTTTATTTCACAATCGGGAGAAACAGCAGATACAGCAGCAGCACTTCAGTTATGCAAAGACAATAAAGTAAAAACATGTTCGGTTGTAAATGTAGTAGAAAGTTCGATTGCTAGAAATTCAGACTGGGTTCTTCCTCTGCATGCCGGGCCCGAAGTTGGTGTAGCGTCAACTAAAGCTTTTTTAGGTCAAATGTTAATTCTTTATATTCTTTGTTTGAAAATTTCATTTAACAGAAATGAAATAAAGAAAGACAAATATATAGTAAAATTAAACAATCTAATAAAACTTCCAAAAGCAATTAATGAAGTTTTAAAACAAGAAGACCAAATTCAATTAGTAGCAAAAGATATTTACGAGTCTAAAGGATCAATGTTTCTAGGTAGAGGAACATCTTTTCCAATAGCATTAGAAGGCGCGCTAAAATTAAAAGAATTATCATATTTACATGCTGAAGGTTATCCTGCTGGAGAGATGAAGCATGGACCTTTAGCTCTTATTGAAGATGGATTACCTGTTATTGTTATTGCTCCAAAAGACAAGTATTTTGAAAAAACTTTTTCTAACACTCAAGAGGTTATAGCACGAGGGGGCAAAGTTTTACTCATTACAGATAAACATGACATGGTTATCAACGAAAATATCAGATTTAAAATTGAAGTACCTTTTATAGAAGAATCATTGTCTCCTTTTATTTTAACGGTCCCACTACAGCTACTAGCCTATCATGTTGCCTTACTTAAAAATTGCGATATTGATAAACCACGAAATTTAGCAAAGTCCGTTACAGTGGAATAAATTATTAGTTATTTAAAGAAAATTTAATTTTTTTTTGTAAAAATAACAGTTTGTAACCAGGATTTGTTAAAAAAATTTTCTGTTTTAATAATTATTGATAGACCTAAATATAAAAAGTATTTTATAAAAATATTGCTGTACTCATAATCTATTTGTTTCATGCTTACATTAGATTTAATTTTTTTTGTTATTTTAAATCCATTTTCTTTAAATAATTTTTCTAAACTTTTATTAGAAAAATGATTTAAATGATGAGGGTCATACAATCTCAAAAATGGAGTTTTGATATTAAAAAAAAATAAGTAATTTGCAATTTTATATAAAAAACTATTTGTATTAACTGTAAGTATAACAAAACTAGAGCCCTTGTTTGAAATCTTTTTTAAATGGTTTATAAATAATTTAAGTTTAGGAACGTGTTCAATAACAGCTATAGAAATCACAAAGGAAAATTTTTTTTTTGGCTTAAATTTAAAAATCTCTTTTTTTATAAAAGTTATCTTAGAATTTTTTTTACTATTTTTAGCTATAATGTCTACACCGGTAAGGTTATAAGTCGGGCTCTCCTTAGATAAATATTTTAAAAGCAAACCTGTACCACAACCTAAATCTAATATTTTTCCACTTTTTTTAAACTTTATAAACATATTTATTTCTTTAAATAGTTTATAGTTTGGATTATTCATCCAGTTTTTGTGCTTAGTTTCTACATAAACACTCGAATATGTTTTTTTATAATATTTCTTATTTATACGAAGGTCTGAAACTGTATGATCACAGTCATCACATTTATATAGATCAAATTTTTCTAAATTTTTAAAAATATGTAATTTTTTATTACAAATTTCACAATATAATTTATTTTTTTTTGACATTTAGATAATACTACTAATTTATTTTATTGTAAAAAACTCTATAATAAACTTTTTTTTAAAAAATGATTTATAGTTTTATCTTTATATCAGAAAATAAAAAAAAATGAGTAGATATGAATAAAGTAAATTCAACCAAGCTATGGAGATTAATACAAGAAGCTGGTGATTATCTCCATGAAAAACTTCCTGAAAGCTCTAATCATCCCAAAGGAAGGAATCCCTACGCACATGTTGCTTTATGTGTAAAAAATAAATTTGGTCTTAGTTATAAAGATATTCCCGATGAAGATTTTAAAAAAGTTCAAAAATACTTAGATTTTTTAAAGAAATATCCTAATTAAATAAGTTGGTATTGAATAATTTCCACTTTATCTTTATATACTCATATTTGAATATGAAAAAGTGGACAACAGACTCTTGGAAAAATTTTCCAGCTAAGCATCTTCCTGTTTATCAGGACGAGGCTGAGCTTAATTCTGTTTTAGAAAAAGTTAAAAATTATCCACCACTAGTATTTGCTGGTGAGTCTAGATCTTTAAAGAAAGAATTGGCAAATGTAGTTGAAGGAAAAGCTTTTCTTTTACAAGGAGGAGATTGTGCTGAAAGTTTTGCAGAATTTCACCCAGACAATATTAGAGATACATTCAAAGTTCTTTTACAGATGTCTTTAGTTTTAACCTCTTCTGCCTCTTTACCAGTTGTAAAACTTGGAAGAATAGCAGGACAGTTTTCAAAACCAAGAAGTTCACCTATGGAAGTTAAAGATGGAGTCGAGTTACCAAGTTATTTAGGTGACAATATTAATGGAATGGAATTTAATGAGAAATCTAGAGTACCAGATGCGAAAAGATTATTCAGAGCTTATTCTCAATCTGCATCGACATTAAATTTGTTAAGAGCCTTTTCTCAAGGAGGTTTCGCTGATTTAAGGCAAGTTCATTTATGGAATTTAGGTTTTGTTAAAAAAACTGAACAAGAAAAAAAATATAAACAAATAGAAGATAAGATTAGTGATGCTTTAGATTTTATGGAAGCTTGTGGGATAAACCCAGAGTCTAACAGAAGATTGAGAAGTGTTAACTTTTATACTTCTCATGAGGCATTGCATTTGCCTTACGAAGCTGCCATGACAAGAACAGACTCTACAACAGGAGAATACCATGACACTTCAGCTCACTTTGTATGGATTGGAGACAGAACACGACAACCTGATGGAGCTCACGTAGAATTTTGTAGAGGAATTAAAAATCCTATAGGAATTAAATGTGGTCCATCATTAAAAGCTGAAGAGTTAATAAAATTAATTAATATTTTAAATCCAACAAATGAAGCTGGCAGAATAACTCTTATCTCAAGATTTGGTGCAGATTTAGTTGAAAGTGGTTTATTAAAATTAATTAGACCAATTAAAAAAGAAGGTCTTAATGTAATATGGTCATGTGATCCAATGCATGGAAATACTATCAAAGCGACTTCAGGTTACAAAACTAGACCTTTCAATAACGTTGTAAAAGAAGTTAAAAATGTTTTTGGAGTTCACCAGGCAGAAGGAACGTACGCTGGGGGACTTCATATTGAAATGACTGGTCAAGAAGTTACAGAGTGCACTGGTGGTGCTCAAAAAATATCAGACCAAGATTTATCAAGCAGATATCATACTCATTGTGATCCACGATTAAACGCAAGCCAAGCGTTAGAACTAGCATTCCTTATTTCTGATGAAATAAAGAAAAATTCACAATACTCAAAAAATATTATTAAAGCAGCATCTTAATAATTATTATATAATTATTAAGGTAGAATTCTGAAAAGAACGAAAAAAAATTAATTGTTATGGAAGTAAAAAAGAGAGCAGAAATCATACAAAAATGGATCGATGACTACTGTAAGTCAGCATCTTTTAGACTCGACTCGTTAGTGATTGGTATTTCAGGTGGAATTGACTCTTCAGTAGTAAGCACTCTTTGTGCGTTAACAGGCAGAAAAACTATCGTATTAAGCATGCCTATTAAGCAAAATAAAAACCAACACGACCTAAGCATTACACACGGTAATTGGCTGAGTAAAAAATTTAAAAATATTGAATTAAATCTTGTAAATTTAGAAAATCTTTTTAATGAATTTGAAAAATCGTTAAGCAAATTTAATAACGAACATGCTTTTGCTAACTCACGAGCGCGTCTTAGAATGACTACTCTATATCAAGCTGCTGCAGCTAATAACGGTATTGTTGTGGGTACAGGAAATAAAGTTGAAGATTTTGGTGTTGGGTTTTATACAAAATATGGTGATGGCGGAGTTGATATATCTCCTATTGCTGATTGTACAAAAACACAAGTTTGGGAGTTAGGCAAATATTTAGGAATTGATAATAATATTATTGATGCTGAACCGACTGATGGTCTATGGAACGATTCTAGAACTGATGTTGAACAGCTTGGAATGTCCTATCAAGATTTAGAAAAGGCTATGAACGATAGAAATGATCCAAATTACACAAAATATTTAGAAATTAGAAAAAAAAATCTTCATAAGATGAACCCTATACCTGTATGTAAATTTAATGACTAATTTACAAATCTCTAATTCATTAACAAAATCAAAAGATTTATTCAAACCTATCAATCCAAAAAAAGTAGGAATGTATGTGTGTGGTCCAACTGTTTATGCCAATCCACATGTTGGCAACGGACGTTCTTTAGTCGTTTTTGATTTATTGTTCAGAGTCCTTGTTCAACTCTATGGAAAAGAAAATGTAACCTATATTCGAAATATAACCGATGTAGATGATAAAATTATCGAAGCCTCACGACTAAAAAACTCTTCAATTGAAAAGATAACAACTGAAGTTACCAACAATTTTCATCAGAATACAAAAGATTTAAATTGTCTAGTACCTTCAGTAGAACCCAAGGCTACTGAGCATATTAAAGATATGATCGAGATGATAAACTCTTTAATTAAAAAAAAATTAGCTTACATCAATCAAGGACATGTTTATTTTTTTATTTCAGAATTTAAAAACTATGGAAAACTTTCAAATAAGAATTTAGATGAATTACAAGCTGGATCAAGAGTAGAAATTTCAAAACTAAAAAAAAATCCTTTAGATTTCATTTTGTGGAAACCCGCTTTAAATGATGAACCAGGCTGGGACTCACCTTGGGGAAGAGGTAGACCCGGTTGGCATCTTGAGTGTTCTGTAATGTCAGAAAAATATTTAGGAAAAAAATTTGATATTCATGGTGGAGGCCTTGATTTATTGTTTCCTCATCACGAAAATGAAATAGCTCAATCTTGCTCTAATAACTCAAGTGACATTCTTGCAAATTACTGGGTGCACAATGGCTTCTTAACAATGAAGAAGGAAAAAATGTCAAAGTCACTTGGAAACATTGAAACAATTACAGACGTATTAAAAAGATATACTGGACAAGTTGTTAGATTAGCCCTTTTAAGCGCTCATTATAAACAACCTCTAGATTGGAATGAAAATTTATTAGAACAAAGCAAAAATACTCTAGAGAAATGGTATGAACTTTACGATGAAAAACAAACTAAAATTGAAAACAACCAAACTTTTTCAATTCTTTGCGACGATTTAAATACACCTAAGTACTTCGCAAAACTACATGAGTTATTTAGTCTAGCCACTAAAGGAGATAAAGATAAAAAAAATGAATTTAATGAAGCGTGTAGGTTAATTGGTATTTTTAATGAAAAAAAGGAAACTTTAGAAAAAAGAAAAAAAACATCAGCTAAAATTGATGAGAAGTTTATATTAGAACAGATTGAAGCAAGAATTCAGGCAAGAAAATCTGGAAATTATAAGTTAGCAGACAAGATCCGTGATGATCTTTTTAAAAACGGCATTGTTATAGAAGACAAACAGAATAAAACAGAATGGAAGTATAAATGAGCAAAGAAAAAGTTTTCATTTTTGATACAACATTAAGAGATGGAGCTCAAACTGAAGGTGTTGATTTCAGTGTTGACGATAAAGTTAAAATTGCAAAAAGACTTAATGATATAGGTTTAGACTATATTGAAGGTGGTTGGCCTGGAGCCAATCTAACTGACACTGAATATTTTAATACTCCTCAACAATTAGACAAAAGTATTTTTACTGCTTTTGGCATGACAAAAAAAATTGGAAGAAGTGCTGACAATGACCCAAGTTTAGCACCTATTTTAAATGCCAATACCAAAGCTGTGTGTATAGTTGGTAAGAGTTGGGATTTTCATGTAGATGTTGCGCTAGGAATCACCAAACAAGAAAATTTAGAAAATATAAAAGAAACAGCAAAATATTTTATTAAAAATAAAAGAGAATTTATTTTCGACGCTGAACATTTTTTCGACGGATATAAAAATAATCCTAATTATGCTTTAGACTGTTTGAAACAAGCTTATCAAGAAGGAGCAAGATGGTTAGTTCTTTGTGATACCAATGGAGGAACTTTGCCGAATGAAGTAGGGGATATTGTTTCAGAAGTTTCAAAAACCATACCTGGAAAAAATTTAGGTATACATGCGCATAACGATACTGAAAATGCTGTATCAAATTCATTAATGGCTGTTTTAGCTGGTGTGAGGCAAATACAAGGAACAATTAATGGTCTCGGAGAAAGATGTGGCAATGCAAATATTATGTCAATTATACCAACTTTATTTTTAAAAAAGACTTTTAGTGATAAATTTGATCTCACCATTAAAAAAGAAAAATTATCTTCACTTACTGACTGCTCTAGGATGCTCGATGAAATCCTTAACAGAAAACCTAATAAAAGTTTAGCTTACGTAGGTGCTTCAGCTTTTTCTCATAAAGGTGGACTTCATGTTTCCGCAGTAAAGAAAAATCCTAAGACTTATGAACATATCGAACCTAAACTTGTAGGAAATCACAGAAATATAATTATTTCTGATCAAGCTGGAAAATCTAATATTTTATCAAGGCTTGAAGGATATGGAATTAAAATTAACGCCAAGGACTCAAAAGTACAAAAAATATTAGAAGAGGTAAAGGATAGAGAATTTTCAGGTTATTCTTATGATGGAGCTGATGCATCTTTTGAACTATTAGCAAATAGATTATTAGGAAAAGTTCCCGATTATCTTAAAGTAGAAAGTTATAGTGTGACTGTTGAAAAATTTGATAAATTAAAAACTAATGCAGAAGTAATTTTTTTGATTGATGGAAAAAAAATTAAATGTAATGGAAGTGGTAACGGTCCGGTAAATGCACTTGACAATGCAATTAGAGAAAATTTTTCAAAAGTAGAAAAATATTATAATTTTTTTTCAGATTTAAAGTTATTAGATTACAAAGTAAGAATATTAAATACAGGTACTGAAGCAACAACTAGAGTGCTAATTGAAAGTACAGATAAAACTGGTGTAAGCTGGTTTACTATTGGTGTGTCTCCGAATATTATTGAAGCATCATTTAAAGCTTTAATTGATAGTCTAGATTACAAACTTTTCAAAGAAAAGGCACCTGCAAATTTAAAACTAAATGCAAAATAAATTTGGTTTTATTTTAGTCAATCCTCAACTTGGTGAGAATATTGGCTCATGCGCTAGAGCAATGAAAAATTTTGGTTTTTCAAAACTCAATATTGTTTCACCCCGTGATGGTTGGCCTAATACTAAAGCTAGAATGACATCTGTTGGTGCTTTTGATATAATTAAATCTGCAAAAATTTATAAAAATGTTGACGACGTAGTTAAAAAATTTGATTTGATTTTTTCAACATCAGCTCGAAATAGAGATATTAATAAAAAATATATATCTATTAATAAATTTTCAAAACTTTTATCTTATCGTAAAAGCTCAAACATAGGAGTTATGTTTGGTCCAGAAGCGTCGGGTTTATCAAACTACGATTTATCATTATCTAATTTTATTATTCAAATCCCAACTTCTAAAAAGCTGACTTCATTAAATCTTTCCCATGCCGTTATAGTAGTTTGTTATGAAATCTATAAATCTTTATATTTTTCTAAGTTTAAAAAACAGAAAATATTGTCAAAACTGGCTTCAAAAAATTCTATTAAAAATTTAATAAAATTTCTTGAAAAAAAATTAGATGCTAAAAAATTCTTCAAACCACCTGAAAAGAAAAAGTCCATGATTTTAAATATTAATAATATTTTTGGCAGATTAGAATTAAGTGATAAGGAAATAAGGATTTTATTTAGCATTTTAAGCTCTTTAAATAAGAAAGATTGATTATAGTGTAATTGACAAATCGTGTACAAAGTCTATAAAACACACACTTATAAAAATGACAAAAAGAATTAACGCTAAACACAAAATTGATCGTAGATTAAAAGTTAATCTATGGGGAAGACCAAAAAGTCCATTTAACTCTCGAGCATACCCCCCAGGTCAACATGGTCAGAATAAAAGAGGTAAACCAACAGACTATGGAATTCAACTTAATGCCAAGCAAAAACTGAAAGCTTACTATGGCAATATTAATGAAAGACAGTTTAGAAATATTTATAGAAAAGCCATTACCAAAAGAGGCGATACCACAGAAAATTTGATAGGTTTCTTAGAGAGAAGATTGGACACAGTCATTTACAGAGCTAAATTTACTCCAACAGTTTTTGCCGCGAGACAACTTATTAATCATGGTCATATCAGAGTTAACAAAAAAAAAGTTAATATTTCCAGTTATCTTGTAAGCGAAACAGATGTTATTGAAGTAAGAGAGAAATCAAAAACTTTAACTATTATTGACGGGTCATTATCCAGCAAAGAGAGAGAAGTGCCAGAATATATTCAGTTGGACAACAAGAATAAGACAGTCAAATTAATTAGAGTTCCTAAATTTGCCGAAGTACCTTATCCAGTTATTATGGAACCAAGTTTAGTAATTGAATATTATTCAAGATAATTTAAATTAATTTTTTTTCTTCAAAAAGATTTTTTAGTTCACCTTTTTCAAACATTTCTTTGACTATATCGCATCCACCAACAAACTCTCCTTTAATATATAGTTGAGGAATAGTTGGCCAGTCACTATATTCTTTTATTCCGCGTCTAATATTTTCATCTTCTAAAACATTTATTCCTTTAAAATTAATATTTAAATGTTTTAAAATATTTGAAACTGCCATTGAGAATCCACATTGTGGAGCCTCTGGAACGCCTTTCATGAAAAGACACACATCATTGTTAGTAATTATTTCTTTTAATTTTTCTTTAATGTCCATAGTTATTTTCCTTCAGTTATAATTGATAAAGCATGTAGTTCATTTCCCATTTTACCTTGTAATGATTTGTAAACTAGTTTGTGTTGTTCTATTTTTGATTTTCCATTAAATATTTTTGAAGTAATTTTTGCAGAGTAATGATTATTGTCTCCCATCAGGTCTTTTATTTCTATTGTAGCATCAGGTATTGAGCTAGTTATTAATTTTTTAATTTCTTCAATTGATAATGCCATTAGTAATTATTATACCATGAATTGTTGATTTTATATAGTTCATCTACATTAATTTCTAGCTCACCTGAGATTTCCAATTTATCTTTTTGAACTGTCGCAACTTTTTCATTAAATATATTATTTTCACTTAGAATTTTTGTAACTTTTTGAAAATTCTTTGGTTCAATTTCTAATAAGTATCTACCTTGGTCCTCTCCAAAATAATATTCCATTAGATTAGAGAGTTTAGATGGTTTTTCAATTTTTAAACCAAATCCAGATGACATGCTCATTTCAGCTAGAGCTAAGATTAATCCGCCAGAAGAAATGTCGTGAACAGAGGAAATTAGTTTATTATAAATTAACTTTAAAACGGTTTCTCCATTACTTTTTTCATTAGACAAATTAATCTCTGGAGGCGGACCTTCCGTTATCGAATAAATTTCTTTAAAAAAAATGCTTTGGTAAAGATGTCCAAAAGTTTTTCCAACTTGTAATAGTATATTTTCGTCTTTTTTTAACAAATGATTGATTTTAATTTTATAATCTTGAATTAGACCAACTCCACCAATAACAGGAGTGGGGTCTATATTTTTTTTATTTGTACCGTTATAAAAAGATACATTTCCAGATACCACGGGGTAATTTAAAAATTCACAAGCTTCTTTTACACCAATCAAACACTCAGCAAACTGACCCATTATCTTTGGGTCTTCAGGATTTCCAAAATTTAAACAATTTGTAATAGCAATAGGCTTTGCACCTACAGAAATTAAATTCCTCCAACTTTCACACACAATTTGTTTTCCGCCCGTTAAGGGATGAGCTTTACAATAATTCGCCGAAGAGTCGACTGTAACTGCTATAGCTTTATTTTTTTTGTGAATTCTTAATACAGCAGCATCACCACCAGATCTTTGTGTGGTGTCTGTCATTACCATTTGATCAAATTGTTCCGTAATCCAGTTCTTATTTGATTGATTGGGAGAAGATAAAATTTTTATTAATGCATCTTCCAATCTAATTTTTTTAAGATCTTTAGTATTTATTTTTTTTTCTGGTAATTTTACTTTTGTCCATTTTCTGTCATAAAGAGGAGCTTTTGAAGCTAAAGCGTCTATTGGAATTTCACCTACAATTTCGTTATTAAATTTTAAAGTTAAATTACTAGTATCCGTTGTTTTGCCTATCACAACAAAATCAAGGTCCCATTTTTCAAATATTTTTTTTGCATTTTTTTCTTTATTGTCCTCTAAAATAATAAGCATTCTCTCCTGACTCTCAGATAACATCATTTCATATGGCGTCATTCCCTCTTCTCTGTGTGGAACTTTTTCTAAATCTAGTTCTATTCCCAAATTACCTTTTGATGCCATTTCTACACTCGAGGATGTTAAACCGGCAGCACCCATGTCTTGAATTGAGATTATTGATTTATCTTTCATTAACTCAAGACAAGCTTCCATCAAAAGTTTTTCTGTAAAAGGGTCACCTACTTGTACAGTAGGCCTTTTATCGTCAGAATTTTCATCAAATTCTGCTGAAGCCATCGAAGCTCCATGTATACCGTCTCTTCCTGTTTTAGAACCAACATACACTACTGATTTATTTACACCTTTAGCTTTTGAATAAAATATTTTATCTTTTTTTGCATGTCCGACAGCCATAGCATTGACTAAAATATTTTCATTATATGTGATATCAAATTTTGTTTCACCAGCAACAGTTGGTATGCCTATACAATTACCATATCCTCCAATTCCTGAAACCACCCCATTAAGTAAAGTTTTTGTTTTAGGATGGTCGGGTGTTCCAAAATGAATAGAATTTAGGAGAGCTATCGGTCTAGCGCCCATAGTAAATACATCCCTGAGTATTCCGCCAACACCTGTTGCTGCACCTTGATAAGGTTCAATATAAGAGGGATGGTTGTGACTTTCTATCTTAAAAATAATAGCATCATCGTCACCAATGTCTATTACACCAGCATTTTCTCCAGGCCCCTGAATAACACTCTCTCCTTTAGTTGGTAAATTTTTTAGATGGATACGTGAAGATTTATAAGAGCAGTGTTCATTCCACATAGCAGAAAAAATTCCAAGCTCCAATAAATTAGGCTCTCTTTTAAGTAGTTCTTTTATTCTAGAATACTCATCTAGCTTTAATCCATGTTTTTCAACAATAGCACTTGTAATTTTCATCTTGATTAGTTTAGTAAACTTGAAAAAAGGTTGACACCATCATTATTAGATATCATCTGATCAACCATTCTTTCAGGATGAGGCATCATACCTAATATATTTTTTTTATTATTAAAAATTCCAGCTATATTATTTAATGAACCGTTTGGATTATTTTCTTCACTTATTTTTCCATTTTCATCACAATATTTAAATGGAATTAAATTTTTATCTTCTAATTCTTTCAAATGATCAGGACTTGTAAAATAATTACCTTCATTATGAGCTATATTAAGATTTAATACTTGATCTTTTTTGTATTTGTTACAAAATTTATTATCTGTATTAACTACTTTCACATTAACATCTTTACCAAGAAATTTTAAATTTTTATTTCTAAGAAGAACCCCTTTTAGAAGCCCTGTTTCAGTTAGAATCTGAAAGCCATTACAAATTCCTAAAACTAGACAACCATCATTTGCTGCTTTTATTACTTCACTTAAAATATTTGATTTTGCAGCTATAGCTCCAGACCTAAGATAGTCGCCATAGGAAAACCCTCCCGGAATAATGATTAAGTCAGATTTTGGTAGGCTTGTATCTTTATGCCAGACCATTGTATTTTTAAATTGTAATTTTTCAAGTGCTACACCTATATCCCTATCACAATTTGATCCCGGAAATACTATTATAGATGAATTCATTAATTAAATTTTAGATATTTCAAAGTCTTCAATGATCAAGTTAACTAAAAGTTTTTTGCACATATCTTCAATTTTATCTTTAGCTATCTTCTCGTTATTCTCATTAATTTCAATTTCAAAATATTTTCCTTGTCTCAAACTTTTAAGGGTATCCAAACCCATATTTTGTAAAGTTTGTCGAACTACTTTTCCTTGAGGGTCAAGAACATCTTTTTTTAAAGTAACTTTTATTGAGAATTTCAATTTATTTTTTTTTAAATTTTACAGAAGCAGTTTTACCAAAATTGACCTCACTTATATTAGTTTCTTCGTGCATAATCCCAAGTCTTCTCGCCACATCTTGATAAGCTTCTATTAAATTACCTAAATCTTTTCTAAATCTGTCTTTATCTAGTTTCTTATCTGTCTTGATATCCCACAATCTACATGTGTCAGGACTTATTTCATCAGCTAAGATAATTTCATTAATTTCCCTTTCTTTATTCCAAATTCTTCCATACTCTATTTTAAAATCTACTAATCGTATCCCAACCCCTCTGAATATACCTTGAAGAATATCATTAATCTTTAAAGACATAGCATCTATTACATTAATCTCTTTTTTTTCAGCCCATTCAAACGAATAGATATGTTCTTTTGAAATCAAAGGATCACCAAGATCGTCATTTTTTAGATAGTATTCCAATAAAGGATTTCTCAAAACTGTACCTTCAGAAACACCCAGTCTTTTTGTCAGAGAACCTGTTGCAATATTTCTTACCACAAACTCAATAGGTATAATTTGAACTTGTTTGATAAGTTGTTCTCGCATATTCAGTCTTTTAATAAGATGCGTTTGAATCCCACATTCACCTAGTGAATTTAAAAGATATTCTGATATTCTATTATTTAAAACACCTTTTCCTTCAATATTAGCTTTTTTTAAAGCATTAAAAGCTGTCGCATCATCTTTAAAGTGTTGAATGACTAATTCTTTATTATTTGTCTCATAAATAATTTTTGCTTTACCTTCGTATAATTTTTTACCTTTATTCATGGAGATTTATTTTTTCAAACTTCTTTTAAAAATTATATTAATTCTCTTCGTATGATAATTAAAATCAAAAAGTTTTTTTAATTTATTAACAGAAATTTTTGTACTAATTTTTGTGTCATTCGCAATATTTTCATAAAACGAGGTTCCATTATTCCATGATTGCATAGCATTCTTTTGCACTAATGCGTACGCTTGCTCTCTTGTAAACCCAACTGATGTTAGTTCAATTAATACTCTTTGAGAAAAAAATAGCCCATTTGTTAAATTTAAATTTTTAAGCATATTTTTTGGATAGACATTTAAATTTTTAATCACTCCATTTAATCTTACTAGAGCAAAATCTAAAGTGGTTGTAGCATCTGGACCAATATTTCTTTCAACTGCTGAATGGGAAATATCTCTTTCATGCCAAAGTGCAACATTTTCTAAAGCAGGTATCACAGCAGATCTAACCATTCTTGCAAGCCCTGTTAAGTTTTCACTTAAAATTGGATTTTTTTTATGTGGCATGGCAGAAGAACCTTTCTGCTTTTTTCCAAAAAATTCCTCTACTTCTAAGACTTCAGTTCTTTGTAAATGTCTTATTTCAGTCGCTAATCTTTCTATAGAACTCGCTATTATTCCTAGTGTAGAAAAAAATTGAGCATGTCTATCTCGAGGTATAATTTGAGTTGATACTGGTTCTATTTTTAATTTTAGTTTTTTTGCAACATAACTTTCAACTCTAGGGTCAATATTAGCAAATGTTCCAACTGCACCTGACACCGCACAGGTTGATATTTCTTCAATAGATTTTTCTAATCTTTTTTTATTTCTTATAAATTCTTGATAAAAAGTTAGCATCTTTAACCCAAATGTTACTGGTTCAGCATGTATGCCATGACTTCTACCTATGCATAAAGTATTTTTATGTTTGATAGCTTGCTTTTTTATAGATGTTAATAAATTTTTGATATCATTTAATAAAATTTCACCCGATTGTTTTAATTGTAAATTAAAGCAAGTGTCTAATACATCAGAAGATGTCATACCTTTATGAAGAAATCTTGCTTCTTTGCCAGCTTTCTCTGTAATAGAAGTTAAAAATGCAATAACGTCATGTTTAACGCTTTCTTCTATTTTTAAAATTCTTGCAACATTAATCTTTGCTTTTGATTTTACTTTTTTAACAACTCCTTTTGGAATAATGTTTAATCTTTCCATTGCCTCTGCAGCGGTCAACTCTATATCAAGCCATATTTTATATTTGTTTTCATCAGCCCAAATATTTCTTAATTCTTTTCTAGAATATCTATTAATCATATTGAATAGGGGGGTTGATTTAGTCCTTTGTTTGACGATGTAAAAATTTCATAACCTGTATCTGTTATACCTACAGTATGTTCGAACTGTGCGGATAATTTTTTATCTTTTGTTACGGCTGTCCAACCATCATTCAACATCCTTGTTTCAAAATCACCCTCATTTATCATAGGTTCAATAGTAAAAATCATCCCAGGTTTGAGTTTTGGGCCAGTTCCTTTTTTCCCATAATGCAGAATATTTGGCTCTTTATGAAAAACTTCTCCTATACCATGCCCGCAAAAATCTCTAACAACGGAAAAGCCTTCTTGCTCAACATAATTTTGTATTGTTGAGCCAATATCACCTAAAGTAATTTCTTTATTTAAAATTTTAATAGCTTTCATCATCGAATTATAAGTGACTTCAGTTAATTTTTTTGCTTTAACAGAAACTTCACCAACGTAAAACATTCGACTAGTATCTCCATGCCAATTATTTTTAAAAGCTGTGACATCAACATTTATTATATCACCCTCCTTTAAAATTTTGTTTTGAGGAATACCATGGCAAATAATATGGTTTGCTGATGTACAACATGATTTAGGGAAGCCTCTATAAAATAATGGTGCAGAGTATCCACCATTATCATTAATAAATTGATAACATAAATTATCTATTTCGCTAGTAGTAATTCCAGGTTTAATTATCTTTGCTACTTCATCTAAAGCTCCAGCAGCAATTACTCCCGCAGTTCGTGTACCCTCAAATGCTTCTTGAATATTTTTACTCATTAATATGAAACTTAATTTTTTTATTTAGTATTATTCCTTTTGAAGAAAATTTACAATCATAGCATAGAACTTTTACTTTATTTTTTATAGCTTTTATTAATGTTTTTGAGTATTCAATATCTATATCTTTTGCAATTTCAAATTTATTGCAATCTGTTCTTTGTATTACAAAGAGTAAATATGCTCTGAAACCTTGCCTAGTAGCAGATATCAATTCATCTAAATGTTTTATACCTCTAGATGTTACAGAGTCTGGAAATTCAGCAATTTTATTTTTTCTATTTAAAGTTACATTCTTAACTTCAAGAAAGGATTTGTTTTTTTTATCCTCTAAATAAAAATCAAATCTTGTATTTACACCAAATGATTTTTCACTTGTAATTTTAATATTTTTATCAAATTCTTTAAATAATTTTTTTTCTAAAGCTTCACGAACAATCTTATTAGTAAAGTGTGTATTTACACCGACTTTAGATTTTTTATCCTCAATTATTTGAAGTGTGTATTTTAGTTTTCTTTTTGGATTTAAAGATTTTGTAACCCATACTTTATTATTTTTACTTAAAAGTCCCATCATAGAACCAGTATTAGGACAGTGAGCAGTAATAATTTTATTTTTTAACTTAATATCAACAAAAAAACGTTTGTATCTTTTTATAAATAGTCCTGTTATTAATTTATTTTCAAAATTCATATAATTATGCCAATAATAAAAAATAAAAAAAAAAAAATTAACGCAGCAATTCTTATAATTGGTAATGAAATTCTATCAGGAAGGACGCAAGATTTAAATGTGTCATTTATTTCAAATTGGCTAAATGTTCATTGTGGTATTTCTATTCTTGAGGTTAGAATTATTCCAGATATAGAAAAAAAAATTATTTTTAATATTCGTGATTTAAGTAAAAAATTTAAGTATGTTTTTACAACTGGTGGAATTGGTCCAACACATGATGACATAACCGCTTTGTCAATTTCAAAAGCATTTAATGTTAAATATGGTTTCAATAATGAAGCTTACAGTCTATTAGAAAAATATTATGGAAAAAATAATTTTAATGAGGGAAGAAAAAAAATGGCAAAAATGCCATATGGCAGTTCCTTAATTTACAATCCATCAAGTGCAGCACCTGGGTTTAAAATTAAAAATGTTTTATGCCTACCTGGTGTCCCCTCAATTCTAAAATCGATGGCTGGGAGCCTTAAAAAGCATTTAACTAAAGGGAGGACAATGATTGAAAAAAGTATAAGCCTTTATACTGTTGAAAGTAATATTTCCTTAGAGTTGGAAAGAATTCAGAAAAAATATATAAAAAAAGATGTTTCTATTGGAAGCTATCCTTTTTTTAGACTTGGAAAAGTTGGAGTTTCGGTAGTTTTGAGATCATATAATAATTTATCACTTGTTAACTGTCACAATGATATTAAAAATATGGCTGTGTTTAAAAAGATAAAAATTTTTAAATGAATAAGAAAGCAATTATAACACTAGCTGACTCAAACTATTATCCCATGTTAATAGAGTTAATTGACTCAATTAATAGATTTTCAGAGTCCAAAAATTTTTCTCTATGTATCTTGGACGCTGGATTGACTGAGATACAAATAAAAAGCCTAGAAAAAAAAGTTTATAAAATAAAAAAAGCAAATTGGGATATAAAGGTACCAAAATATAAAACTATAGGAAAGGAATGGCTAAAGAGCCAGGTCTCGAGAGCTTTTTTGCCAGATTATTTTCCAGAATTTGAAAAATATCTTTGGATAGATTGCGATGCATGGGTAAACTCATGGAGCTGTATAGAGCTTTATTTTGCTGCATGCGATAGAGGCAAACTCGGAATTACTCAAACAATGGGACCTGGTTATAGAATAATGACAAATGTAAAATGGTTATTTGGAAAATTAGCATTAATTAAATCACAAAACTATAAACACGCAAAAAGCTCAGGTATTAACGAAACAGACTCAAGAAAAATTGCTTTTGCACCTCATTTAAATATTGGTGTTTTTTCTCTAGAAAAAGATTCACCTTGTTGGAATACTTGGCAAAAAAATTTACAAAAATCTTTAGCCAAAGGAAAAATTTTTGGTTCTGAAGGTTTAGCAATTAATTTATCAGTATATGTTGACGATGCTCCTGTAGAATTTCTTCCTCTTAATTGTAATTGGATTTGTAGCAATCTTTTACCAAAATATGATTCTGAAAAATCAACATTTGTTGAACCTAATTTACCCAATTATGAAATTGGAATCATGCATCTAGCAGCTGGTATATGGGTTAACGGTAAAGATATGAGGTTAAATAAAGATTTAGAAATTGAGATAGAAACAGTTAAAGGAAAAAAAGTTTTCAAATCTCTCAGGTTTTAATATTAATTTCACTCTTTATATGCTCGAGCTATTAATATATTAACAATAACAATAACAATAATAATAATTTATAAATTCTAAATATTTAATGATCACAACAAATTCTGATATTGAAAATTTAAAACAAAATGGTTTTATATTAAAAAAAAATATTCTTAACATTAGTCAAGTTAAAAAAATAAAAGACATAATAAAATTAAACATGGAAGGAAAAGGGGTGCCCCAAAGTAATTACCCTGTAAACATGTGGTCTTTTATGATAAAATTATTAAAATTAGATTATAAAAAAATAAAGCATAGCCTCTATTTGTTAAACTTAAAAAAAGAATTAAATTTAGATTTAACTGCTAAACTTTTTTTTGCGAAAGAAAGTAAATTAGTTATGCTAGACGGATATCACAATCAATCTCAGGAGTCAGACATATTACCGTGGCACAGCGACCAAGCTTACAGTGGCGCCAAAAGTATTCCAAAAATTTCTTCTCCTGATTTTTTCTTTTTAAAATTTTTTTTTTATTTGACTACTGTTGGACCAAATAACGGTTGCACATCTTATATACCGAGATCTCACAAAATTACATATGCTGTTAGATCTTGTCTTTATGAAAAAAAGATAGAATACGTTCCTTTTTGGGAAATAAGCGACCTTGTTAATTTAATTAAAAAAAAAAATAATTATACTCATATAGTTGATAAACTAGGTTCTAAAATTGAGGTAGATGATTTTTTGAGTAAAGCTAATTTAGTTATGTCAAATAATAGTAAAAGTTTTTTCGATTTCAATGCAGCACCTGGTGATCTATTAATTTTTGATGAAGGTGGGTTGCATAGAGGAACAAAACTATCATCTAATGAAAGAGTAGTATTAAGATATCTTTATTCCAAAAAAAATTGATTTAGATTTTACAAAAAAAATTATGACAAAAAAAATCGCATTTATCATTTATAAAATATTATTTTTTTTCTTGAAGATATTTGACAAAATTTTCAAAGTAAGACTTTCTTATGTATTTAAAGATGTTATTACAGAAAATTCATATGAATTTATTTATATTAAAAACAAAAAAACTTTTTTTTTCATACCAAATAATTATACTAAATATCGTTTAAATAGTTATTTTACAAAAGAACCAGATACTATAAATTGGATAAAAAATTTTAAAAAAAATAAAAAAATTGTTTTTTGGGATATAGGAGCAAATGTTGGAAATTATTCAATTTTTTCTGCAATGTATAACAAAAAAGTACAAGTTTTTGCGTTTGAACCTAGCGTTTCTAATCTTAAAGTTTTAGCCAGAAACATAAGTATTAATAATTTAGAGGAAAAAATAAGTATTATTCAATTACCCCTAACTGACAGAGGAAATAAAATAGCTTTAATGCAAGAATCTAGATTTGAAGAAGGGGGATCTTTTAACACTTTTGGCGTAAATTATAATAGTGACTCTTTTCGAACAGAAGGTCGTATTACTTCAGGGCTCCAAATTACTGAAAAGAATAAAATTAAAAAATTATTTTCAAAAAATAAATATAAACTATTTGGCACTTCATTAGATAGTCTAGTAAATAATAAAATTATAGATATTCCTGATTATATTAAAATAGATGTGGATGGAATTGAACATCTAATTTTAATGGGAGCAGAAAAAGTCTTACGAAATAAAAAAATAAAAGGCATATTAATTGAGTTATATCCTGATTTTAAAAAACAGTACAAATTATGCCACCAGATCCTGAAATCTTGTAATTTTAAATTTGTTAGTAAATTAGGGTACAATTATATTTTTAATAAAACCTAATCATTAAAAAAAGAAAGGTTGCATAAAACATAATTAATCTTAACTTTCTTAATTAGCCCTTCAATTAACATTAGAAATCAAGGCAAATTTATTTGTGCAGACTATTACAGGACTATTACACAGAGAGATAAAATTTGGTAAAATGGTTTAATGAAAAAGTTTTTAGCGATTATAGTTCTGGGTTTGTTGTTGAGTGGAAATGCTTATGCTAAAGTAAAATCTAAAGATATTACGTTTCCTGGTAACTATTATATAAAAGAGATTAAGACTTGTTCAGCAATTCCTGCCGATAAATCATTTAGCAATTCGTCTGTCGTTAAAACAGTTGAAAGTGTGGTTGGTTTTGATTGGGCAAAATATCATACAGAAAATAGTAATTCTATTTATGTTGATCATGATCCTATTACTGTGCCCATTAAAGTAATGATGGCTTCAACACAT
>Ga0209425_10001784_pt1 | contig 24899 bp, 22 predicted proteins | sample COG_05_FD_184749 | JGI IMG/M metagenome (GOLD analysis project Ga0209425, IMG submission 184749) | Pelagic Microbial community sample from North Sea - COGITO 998_met_05 (SPAdes) (version 2) | ecosystem: Environmental > Aquatic > Marine > Neritic zone/Coastal water | place: Helgoland, sampling...
TTCTAATGCAGAGTCTATTTTTCATGAAACTGGACAAACAATTTTTGGTGGCTTCGGCTCTACGGCGCAACATTCATATTTTCAGCTTCTTCATCAAGGTACTTCTCAATGCTCAGCCGATATTATTTATAGCCCAAACACTCAAAGTCCTCTAAGCAATGCTCAGGCTCAAGGCCAAGCATTTCTTCTATCCTCACCTCAAAAGCAATCTTCTAATTTACTGGAGTTGACTAACAGTAATATTCCAGTGAATTTATTTGTTCTACCAAAATTATCGCTAAGAGAATTAGGGTTTTTGCTAGCAACCTGGGAGCACAGAGTATTCGTTACAGCTGGCTTGCTGCAGATCAATCCATTTGATCAATTTGGAGTGGCAGCAGGCAAGAAAGCTGCTCAAAAATTTCTGAACAAATGATGCTTGATCTCAATCAAGTACCGCAGACTCCTGGAATTTATAAATTTTTTGCAGATAATAAAATTATTTATATTGGCAAAGCAATTAATTTAAAAAGACGCGTTTCTTCTTACTTTGGATCATCACCCAAGGATCGCAAGACTTCTCAGATCAAGCTATTAACCGATAGAATCGAAACATTTTCCACTCAAACTGAGGCTGAAGCTTTGCTATTAGAGCAATCACTCATTAAAGAAAATTTACCTCGTTTTAATATTTTGTTGCGAGATGATAAAACTTACCCATACATTCATTACTCGATGAATGATAAATTTCCCAGCATAAGCATGAAGCGATCAAAACATGCTGTTTCAAAAAATTACTTTGGTCCTTTTATTAGTGCTTATGCTGTTAAATCTACAATCAAAGATTTGCAAAAGATCTATCAAATTAGGAACTGTAGCAATAGCACTTTCCGAAATAGATCCAGACCTTGTATAGAGCATCAAATGCAAAGATGTTCTGCTCCCTGTGTGGAGAATATTAGCGAGATAGATTACAACACTGATATTTTCTCTTCTCAGAATTACCTTGCTTCCACAGGTAAAAAATCTAGAAATTTGATGTTATCGCAAATGAAAAAGCTTGCTGATGATTGCAATTTTGAAAAAGCACAAGAGCTCAAGCAAAGAATTGCAAGTTTAGATATTTTGCAACAAGAACAATCTTTCTCTACTAATCTCAACAGTATTGATTTCTTCGCTTGCGTTGAAAAGCATGGCAAAACCGGCGCTTGTATTTTATCTGCACGAGAGGGAAAAATTCGCGGTACCAAAACATACTTTTTTAAACAAAATTTATTAGATGATTTGGATCATCTGCTCCAAAGCCTAGTATTTTCTTATTATCAAAACACTTTCTCATTGCCAGAAAAGATGATTTTTACTGCAAAGCCAAAAAATTTAAATTTAATAGGAGAAGCAATAAAGCTCAAATTTTCTAAATCAATTAATATTTCATGCTCCACTCCATCAAGTACTAAGCAACTTGTAAAATTAGCTATTTTTAATGCTAATCAAGTCATAGAAAATAAAATTGGAAAATCTGATAAATATGATCATGCAATGCAGAATCTTTCTCATTATCTTGGATTGCATAAAACTAAACTTTTAATTGAAGGCTATGATGTTAGCCATCATGCTGGTAAATATGCAGTAGCCTCCCTAGTCAAATTTTCCAATCAAGGCCCTGAAAAAAAATTATACAAACTTTATAACATTCCATCACTTTATGCAGGCAATGATATTGGTTCCCTTGAAAATGTTTTAGAAAGAAGAGTTAACAGGGCGACAGAAAATTCTTTGCCGGACATTATATTGATAGATGGAGGAAAGGCTCAATTGAATGTAGCATTGAAGGTTTTCAAACAAAAGCATCAGCATCAACCTATTATTTTAAGTATCGTTAAAGGTGCCAAGAGAGTGAGGGCAACAGAAACTATATTGTCTGAGCAAGGCATACTGGAAATTCCTGTTAACAGCCCAGGATTTAATTTGTTGCAACAAATTAGAGATGAGTCACATAGATTTGCCATTACCAGTAACAGAAACAAAAAAATTAGCTCTACAAGAAACTCAATACTGGATTCTATTATTGGCTTAGGACCAAAGAAAAAACAGAACCTCTTGAAACACTTTAAATCACTCAAGCAAATAAGCTCAGCATCTTTAGATGAAATCTGTATGGTAGAAGGAATTAGTACTAAACTTGGGATTGAAATTAAAAAAAACCTATGAAAGCTATGAATACTTTTATCCAGATTCTTACTTATTTTCGTATTTTTTCTGGTCCCATAATCTTTATTTTAATCTTAATAGCTCAAAATTATGGCATGGCTTTATTTTTATTAGTTTTGGCAAGTGCCTCAGATTATTGGGATGGCTATCTAGCTCGCAGATATTCACTTACATCAATTATGGGAGCTGTACTTGACCCAATTGCAGATAAAATCTTAATTACTTTTACTGTTATAGCCCTATCAGTTGATCTGGGTAGTACCTATATTGCCTTTTTAGGGTGTATTATGTTGGCAAGAGAGTACTGGGTGAGCGCCTTAAGGGACTTGAATGCTAGGGAAGGTAACATCAATGCGACTAAGGTTACTCTCCTGGCAAAAACTAAAACTGCTATTCAACTTGGAACATTTTGCTTCTATTTGCTGGGACTTTATTTAAATAGTGCATTCACAATATTTTTAGCAAATTTCTTTTTATTTTTAGCTTTAATAATTACTCTTCAAACAGGACTTTCATATACAATAGCCACATTTAAAAAATAAGGCTGGATGGCAGAGTGGTTATGCAGCGGCCTGCAAAGCCGTTTACGCCGGTTCGATTCCGGCTTCAGCCTCCAATGATCTAAGAAATATACTTTTTTTAAATCATAGGTGTTAAAATAAAAAACTAATTTTAAATACTTTTAAAGCCGAGTGAATCGATATGAGCGAACTAAATAACTCTCATGTGAACGAGCATGTTGATGAAATAGATATTAAAGAGATATTTACTGTCTTATGGGATAAGAAATTTTTGATCTTTTTTTTAGTAAGTTTGTTTACTTTTGGATCTATTATTTATGCATTAACGGCGCCTAAAATATGGGAATCAAATACAGTAATTGCGCTTTCTTCTAAAGAGGGGCAAGGAAGATCTTCTTCTAATGCATTGGGGATGGCTACTATGGCTGGTCTGGCGGTAAGTGGTGGAACTGGCATCGATAAAAAAGCTCAATTAGTGATGACCACTATTCATTCGCGGGATTTTATTAAGCATATCATGTCTCTTCCAAATATACTCCCTGAGTTAATGGCGACGGAAAGCTATGACGAGTTAGAGCAAACTTCTAATTTTGACTCTTCAATATATGACATTGAAAATAATGAATGGGTTCAAGGCAAACCTCCTTTTTTCCTAATACAAACTGAATATAACAATGCTGTTTCTTCATTCTATGATCCCTTAGGAACAGGTTTTATTTATATTTCAGTTAAGCATCGCTCCCCTATTTTTGCACAAAAATTTTTAAATCTGCTTATCTTAGAAATAAACAATCTCCTGCGAGCCCAAGATTTGTTTGAGGCCGAAGCGTCACTTGAATACTTGTATGATCAGCTAAATAAAGTGACACAGTCAGAGGTGCTCGAGTCAATTACCCAATTAATTGAGAATCAGCTTAGAACTAAAATGATAGCAAATATCAGAGATGACTATGCTATCTATGCAGTGGATACACCCCATTTACCTGAGCTACGCTTTAGCCCTCAGAGAACAAAAATTGTTTTTTTTGGTATAATTATGGGTTTGATAGTTTCTATCATTACGGTCTTAGGAAGACATTATCTTATCAAGAGCTTGAAGTAATCAATCGGCATGAATTCTTAAATATTCAAGCATCAAACAATGAATCTAGAAAATATTTCAATTGGGATTATCGGCCTAGGATATGTTGGTTTACCTTTGGCTGCTAAGTTTGGTGAGCATCAGAAAGTATTGGGCTTTGATATCAATGCGCAGAGAATCTCTGAGTTAAATAATGGCATTGATGCAACTTTAGAATTATCACATGCTGAATTATCCTCTGCTACAGGCCTGCAATTTACCAACAAAGCCCATGATCTGGCTAATTGTAATTTTTATATTATTACTGTTCCCACTCCTATTACCGCAAGCAATGAACCAGATTTATCCCCTCTTATCAGCGCAACCAAGACTGTAGGTAAGTATCTTAGCAAAGGGGATTATGTAATTTATGAGTCAACTGTTTATCCTGGAGCCACCGAAGAAGAATGTGCCCCAATTCTTGAAAAAATCTCTGGTCTTAAGCTAAATCAAGATTTTTTTCTTGGATACAGCCCAGAAAGAATTAATCCGGGCGATAAGACGCATCGAATAGCAGACATTAAAAAAATTACCTCGGGGTCTTCCCCAGAAGCAGCTCTTGTTATTGATGAGTTGTATCAGTCTATTATTACAGCCGGCACTTACTTAGCCAGCTCTATAAAAGTTGCAGAAGCAGCTAAGGTTATTGAAAACACCCAAAGAGATGTCAATATTGCTTTGATAAATGAACTCTCCCTTATTTTTAATGAATTAGAGATTAGTACCGAGGAAGTACTTGATGCAGCAGGAACAAAATGGAATTTTTTACCATTCAAGCCTGGATTGGTTGGCGGTCACTGCATAGGTGTTGATCCATACTATCTAACTTATAAGGCCCAATCCATTGGATATGAGCCAAAAATCATTCTTGCTGGCAGAAGGCTGAATGATGCGATGAGCTCTCATGTATCTAGTAGACTGATATCTGAAATGACTAAGAAAAATATTCAAATTTCCGGTTCAAAGGTTTTGATTATGGGACTCACCTTTAAAGAAAATTGCCCCGATATAAGAAATACAAAGGTTATTGATGTAGTAAAAAGTCTTGAGGAGTCACATATAGATGTAGATATCTATGATCCCTGGATTGATTCTGTGGTCGCAACTCAAAACTATAAGTTGAATGTTATTGCCGAGCCTAATAAGGGTCAATATGATGCTGTAATTATTACCGTCGCCCATGATATATTTATTGAAAAGGGCATAGAATTCATTAAATCGCTAGTTAAGTTAGAGCATCTAATTTTTGATGTGAAATACTTATTCCCTGCACATCAAACTGATTTAAGGCTATAAAAAAATTAATCTAATGAGTGATAAGTACCAAGAAATAAGGCTTCAGTTAAAGCAAAACCCAGCTTCCTGGCTCATTACTGGTGTTGCAGGTTTTATTGGAAGCAATCTCTTGGAGGATCTCCTCTTGTTAGGTCAAAAGGTTGTTGGACTCGATAATTTTGCAACTGGCCATCAACATAATCTTGATGAGGTGCAATCTCTAGTTTCAAATAGTCAATGGAGTAATTTTAAATTTATTGAGGGCGATATTAAAGATCTCAGCACCTGTGAGGAAGCTTGTATTGGAGTTGATTATGTCTTGCATCAGGCTGCCCTGGGATCAGTGCCTCGCTCATTAAAGGATCCCATAGCTACCAATGCAACTAATGTATCTGGATTTCTAAATATGCTTGTTGCCTCCATGAATTCCAAGGTATCGAGCTTTACATATGCAGCAAGCAGCTCAACATATGGTGATCATCCTGCATTGCCAAAAGTTGAGGAGCATATTGGTAATCCTCTTTCTCCTTACGCAGTAACGAAGTATGTCAATGAATTATATGCACATGTATTTCATTTAAATTATGGTTTCAGCTGTATTGGCCTGAGATATTTTAATGTTTTTGGCAAAAGACAGGATCCAAATGGAGCTTATGCTGCTGTTATTCCAAAATGGATATCCTCTATGATTCAAGGTCAAGATATTTTTATCAATGGTGACGGCAGCACTTCAAGGGACTTTTGCTATATAGATAATGCTATCCAAGCAAACATATTGGCTGCAGTTGCAAGTAACAAGGTGAAGAATAATATCTTTAATGTTGCTGTGGGTGATAGAACTTCATTGATTGAGTTATTTGATTATATTGTTGGTGCTTTACAAAATTCTACAAACCCATATTCTTCTAGACCAATTTTTCAAGATTTTCGAGCTGGGGATGTGCAACATTCTCAAGCAAATATTTCAAAAGCTAGAGATTTGTTAGGATATTCCCCAACATATAAAGTTAATAGTGGGCTAGACCATTCTATGGAATGGTATTTAAAGGCTAAGCTTAATCAGATAAATAAATGAAAATATTAGTTACAGGTGGAGCCGGATTCATTGGCTCTGCATTGATCAGAAAATTAGTTAACAATACCGCGCACCATGTTTTGAATTATGATTCGCTGACTTATTCAGGGAATCTATCATCCTTAAACTCTATCGATCAATCTGATAGATATACTTTTGTTCATGGTGATATTTGTGACCCAGAGGTATTCCGCTCGACTTTAGATAATTTTCGCCCACAAAAAATTATTAATTTAGCCGCAGAGTCTCATGTAGATAGATCTATAGATAATCCTTTTCCATTTTTTCAAACGAACGTTCTTGGAACTTTAAATCTTTTACATATTTCCAATGAATACTTCCAATCCCTAGATATCTCAGGCAAAAAAGATTTTATCTTTCATCATGTATCTACTGATGAAGTTTATGGTGATATTCCACTTGACTGTTTGCCATGTGACGAGCAATACCCTTACCAGCCAAGCTCGCCATACGCAGCTTCCAAAGCTTCTTCAGATCACTTGATTGGGTCATGGTTTAAAACTTTTAATTTTCCTACCGTAATCACTAATTGTTCAAATAATTATGGACCTTATCATTTTCCTGAAAAGTTTATTCCACATATTATCTTGAATGCTTTGGATGGCAAAAATATTCCAGTCTATGGCGATGGCTCACAAATTAGAGACTGGATTTTTGTAGATGATCATGTAAATGGCTTATTAGATGTTTGTTTTGGTGGCACTCCTGGCCAAACATATAATATAGGTGGTTCAAATGAGGTAAAAAATATTGATACAGCGGAAATGATCTGCAATATCTTGGACAAAAAGATAACATTAAAACCAAACAATATACAAAACTTTCATGAATTAATTGAATTTGTACCAGATCGTCCTGGGCATGATTTAAGGTACGCTATTAACTCTTCTAAAATACAAAAATGTTTTTCTTGGTTGCCGCAAGAGACCTTTGACTCCGGCTTGGAGCAGACCGTCGAATGGTACATTGAGCACAAGGATTGGTGGCAGGAGATTTTAGAAAAAAAGTATTCTCTTACAAGATTAGGTAACTTAAAATAAGAATTATGAAAGGAATTATTTTAGCTGGTGGACATGGCTCAAGATTACAGCCTTTGACTAGCGTATTCTCCAAACAATTACTTCCAGTGTTTGATAAACCAATGATTTTTTATCCACTCTCAGTATTGATGCTGGCTGGGATCAGAGAAATATTGCTTATTGGTACAGAGAGAGACTTGCCTCTATATCAGGCTTTACTTGGAGATGGTTCAGACTTTGGTATTTCAATCGAATATATTATTCAGGAAGCTCCTGAAGGCATTGGTCAGGCCTTTATTCTTGGTGAACATTTTATTGGCAATTCTAGCGTGAGTTTGATCCTGGGCGATAATATTTTTTATGGCCATCAATTTAGTGAGATTTTATCCAAACAAGTGCAAGGCCTCCAGGGGGCAACTATTTTTACGACCATTGTTGATTCTCCAAACAATTTTGGGGTAGTGGAGATGGATGAGAATGGAGCAGTCCTATCTTTAGAAGAGAAACCTGTAATTGCCAAAAGTAAAAATATTGCCACAGGACTATATTTTTATCAAAATTCTGTTGTTGATATTGCCAAAGGTATTCGTCCCTCAGCAAGAGGAGAGCTTGAAATTACAGATATTAATATTGAATATCTTAAACAGAAGAAGCTTGTTGCGCAGCAATTAGGCCGTGGGTTTGCATGGCTAGACACTGGAACGCAGGAATCATTGTTACAAGCGTCTAATTTTATTGAAACTATTCAACATAGACAGGGGCTAATGGTTGCCTGCTTAGAAGAAATTGCATTTACGAACAAATGGATTAATGAAAAAAAGCTTGTTGAGATTTCTCAAAAATATAAGAATAGTCCTTATGGGTCCTATCTTATAAACTTACTTCAATCACCATAGACCTCATTGATTAAATGAATCAAAGATTCTCATTAAAAGAAATTCTGATAGTTTTTTGGAATAGTGTTTTAAGAGATTACAAGTTTAAGCTTGGGCTATGCTTCTTATTAATAATCTTTGCCGCTGCCGCTGAGTTATTAACATTGTCTGCAATATTTCCTTTTCTTAGTGTTCTTTCTAGCCCAGATCTAATTTTCAACGACCCTAGAGCAGCCTGGCTAATTACCTCATTAAACATAAATTCTCCCGAAGGCCTGATTCTTCCATTCGCAATATTCTTTTGTGTCGCTGCAAGTACCGGTTCGCTTGTTAGGCTAGCCTCAAACTATCTTTCTATACGGATGGCATTTTCAATCAGTCACAAGGTTTCCATTTCTATTTTTCGTAATGCATTACATAGAACATACGCAAAACATGTGGCTTCAAATAATAATGAAGTGTTGGCGACTCTTAGCACAAAGCTCGAGAGGGTTGTTTTTAGTTTAATTCTTCAAGTATTTTTATTGATGACTGCTTTAATAATTTCTTTAATTATTCTAAGTGCATTGATTTACATTAATCCAATGCTTACCTTGTCCATTGCGATTATATGCAGCATCTTTTACTGTGCAGTCATACTTTTGATCAATAGGTTATTATTAAGAGAAAGTGAAGTTATTGCTGCTGCAAATACTAAGCAAATTAAAACTATTCGAGAGTCATTGGGCGGTATTAGAGACGTTTTGATAAATAATGCTCATAATTTTTACTATTCTATTTTTGAGACTGCAGACTATCAATTAAGAAGAGGTCAAGCAATCAATATGTTTGCCTCAATGAGCCCAAGATTTTTAATAGAGAGTCTTGGTTTAATTATTATAGTAATAGCAGCATATTATTTTTCTCAGAAAACATCTTTTATTACCGCTATACCTGTCTTAGGGTCTTTGGCTATTGGAGCTCAAAAACTGCTTCCTTTGTTCCAACAATTTTATGTAGCTTGGACTTCTTTAAAAGGAAATTATGAAAGCCTTCAAGATGTAGTACATTTGCTAGCTGAGGAGCCTTATGAAACTGAAACTCCCATCACTCAGTTACTAACATTCAATGATTCCATTCAGTTAAGAGGAGTATCATTTCAACATTCTGGGACCAACGATAATATCTTTAATGATCTAAATTTTTCTATTCATCCAGGAGATAGAATTGGAATTATTGGTAAGACAGGTGCGGGCAAGTCCACGCTTGTGGATATTATAGCCGGCTTGCTATTCCCAACTGAAGGAGCAGTTTTGGTTGATGGGGTGGCACTGAAACAGAATAATGCCCCGTCTTGGATGACAAGTCTTGCCTATGTTCCCCAGAACATTTTTCTTTCTGATGAATCCATTCTTGAGAATATCGCAATTGGAGAGAATAAAAATAATATTGATTTAAATCTTATTGATTTAGCTTTAGAGCATGCCAGCTTGAGCGAATTCATTTCCTTATTGCCCGAAGGGGTAAATACAAAGGTTGGAGAAAGGGGAATTAAAATATCTGGAGGCCAAAAACAAAGGATTGGTATTGCCAGGGCTATCTACAAAAAAGCTAGCTTAATTATCTTTGATGAAGCTACTAGCGCATTAGATGCTGCAACCGAAACTGATGTGATGGATGCCATTTATCGGTTAGATTCTAATATAACGATGTTGGTAATAGCTCACAGAACCTCAACCCTAAAAAATTGTAATAAAATTATTAAATTAGAGAACAATGCTATTGAAATCTTAACACCGAAAGACATACTCGAAGAGATCTGACTACTGAATGAAAGTAACAACATGCGAAATTGACGGAATATTACTTTTTGATTTAGATTTTTATTCAGATGGTAGAGGGCTATTTCTAGAAACTTATCAAAAAGAGAGATATAAAGATTTTGGAATAGATGTAAATTTTGTTCAAGATAATAGATCTATTTCAGAAAAAAATGTTTTAAGAGGACTGCACTATCAAATATTAAATCCCATTGGGCAACTTATATATGTTGCTAGAGGCTCTATTTTTGATGTAGGAGTGGACTTAAGAAAAAATTCTCCTACCTTTGGTCATTATGCTTCTTTTGCTCTTAATGCTGAGGAGCATCAGCAGCTGTATCTTCCCCCGGGCGTTGCGCATGGTTTTTGTACTTTTTCAGAGATTAATGAGATTCATTATAAATGTACTGAGTTTTATTACCCTGATGATGAAGGCGGTATCAATTGGAAGGATAGAGATTTGGACATTCCTTGGCCAGTTATTAACCCAAATATCAAGGAGAGAGATGCGTCTTTTCCAATGCTAAGGGACCTGACGTCTAAAGATCTGCCTCAATAAATTATCTAGGGTTAAATTCCCTGTTCTTTATCACATACTAATGTTTATAACTTATAATTCACATTTAATTACTTAGAAGAGAGATTATATGGGTACTAGAGTTGATAAATGTAGATGTTGTGGCATGCCTATAGAAGAATCCATGACTTTTGGTCAGATGCCAATTGCTAACGCTTTTATACCTCCAAGCGAATCTTACAATGAATATTTTTTTGAAATGTCAGCGGCTTTTTGCTCTAATTGCTATACCTATCAGTTACTAGAGCAACCTGATGCGGAAATGATGTTCCATGAGAATTATGCTTTTTATTCTAGACAATCCAAGTTTATGCAGATTCACTTTAAATCCTACGCTGAATGGGTTATTGATAATTACTTGGATGACCCTGATCATAGCTTTGTTGTTGAAATTGGAAGCAATGATGGCATCATGCTGGAAAATTTTTCAACTAAAAATATTAAACATTTAGGAGTAGATCCATCAGCCAATGTTGTAGAAGAGGCTATAAAACATGGAGTGCAATCTATAGTAAGTTTCTTTGGGTTGAGTTCTTCACAAAATATTAAATTAGAATATGGAAATGCAGATGCGATTATCTCTGCAAATGTAATGTGTCATCTTCCTGATTTAAATGATATTGCTAAAGGTGCCTTTAACCTATTGAACGATAAAGGGGTATTAATTTTTGAAGACCCTTATCTAGGCAGTATGTTTGATAAAGTCTCCTATGATCAAATCTATGATGAGCATGTTTACATTTTCTCTGCATTATCTGCGTCTAATATATTTGAGTGTCATGGATTTGAATTGATCAACCTAGTACCCCAGGAAACTCATGGTGGTTCAATGCGATATGTTTTTGCTAAAAAAGGTGCAAGAACCGTGGAACCAATTGTAGAGGACATTTTAAGCAGTGAACTCGACAAAGGATTTAACCTGGAGGAAACTTACATACAATTTAAAGAAAATTGTGAGAAATCTAAATCTAGATTATTAAAAATTTTACAGGATGCTAAAAATGATGGAAAATCTGTTGCTGGTTATGGTGCAACCTCAAAAAGTACAACCATTTTAAATTACTGCGGGATTGGTCCAGATTTAATAAGTTATATATCTGATACAACCCCTATTAAGCAAAATACTGTAACTCCTGGAACGCATATCCCTGTTCAGTCTTATGAATATTTTAAAGATAATATCCCAGATGTAATTATTCTTTTTGCATGGAATCACGCAAATGAAATTATAGAGAAGGAAAAAGATTCAATTAATAGTTCAGTGGAGTGGATTACGCATTTACCAGATTTTGATTTAAAAATATGATTCCTTGTGCTAATCCAAAGGCTCAGTATTTATCCTATAAAGCAGATATTGACAATGCTATTAGTAATGTACTCCAAGGCTCTTCTTATGTGCTGGGAGAGCAAGTAGCTCTTTTAGAGAGAAATTTTGCTAAATATATTGGTACTCAGCATGCTATTGGAGTTGCCAATGGAACTGATGCCATAGAAATTGCATTAAGAGCACTCGGCATAGGTCAAGGAGATAAAGTTATTACGGTTGCGCATTCTGCTGTGGCTACAGTTGCAGGAATAGAGGCAAGTGGAGCGACACCAGTCATCGTAGATTTAGAGGAAGATTTTTATACGCTTGATCCTCAGCTGCTTGAAAATGCAGTAACCACTGAGGTAAAAGCAGTTATAGCTGTGCACATATATGGTCAGGCATCTGCAGTTGATCAGATTAAAAACTTTTGTCAGACAAAGAATCTATTTTTCATAGAAGATTGCGCTCAAGCGCATGGTGGCACTTTTCAGGGCCAGAGACTTGGAAGCTTTGGAGACATTGGCACTTTTAGCTGCTACCCAACTAAGAATTTGGGCGCTATTGGAGATGGAGGATTGATCTCTACTAATTCAAATGAATTAGCAGCAAAAATGAAAATGATTCGAGAGTATGGTTGGGTGAATAGAGTCAGCGAGATTAAAGGAAGGAACTCAAGACTTGATGAGCTTCAGGCTGCAATTTTAAATATTAAATTAAAGCATTTAGATGAGGCTAATCAGAAGAGACAAGAGATAGCAAGAATTTATGATCAGCTCCCAACTGAGCATATTCAAACCCCCAAAAGAAGAGATGGTTCGAATCATGTCTTCCATTTGTATGTTTGCCGACTTAAAAAGAGGGATGCATTGAAGCAATTTTTAGAAAAACATAATATATTTCCTGGGATTCATTACCCATCACCAATTCATTTACAGCCTGCTTATGAGCATGAGATTGAGATTGCCTCAGGCATGTATATTACTGAATCTATTTGTAATGAAATTATCTCTCTACCAATGTATCCTGAGCTTCCTCATGAGGATGCTCAGAAAATAGTAAATACCATCCTTTCATTTTTCAATGCCCATGATTAGGACTTGGGTCCCAAGATACTGGCTTTTATAATTTTATATGGATGGAGTAAAAACAGTCTCGTTAGTAAAATTTAAAAATGAATCTGGCAGCTTGGTTATAGCAGACAGCGAAGTAAATTTTAATTTCTTATCTAAAAGAATTTTTGTTGTTACAGCGAATGCTGGGGCAGTTAGAGGTCAGCACGCACATAAAGAGCACAGCCAATTTATGATGTGCGTTCAAGGATCATGCATCATGAAATTTGATAATGGCAAAGATGTTGAATCAATACTTTTAAATGAAAATGATAAAGGGATTGAAGTTCAGCCAGGCATTTGGGGCGAGCAAACCTACCTAGAAGATAGATCTACCTTGGTAGTATTAAGTGATTATCTGTATGATGAAGATGACTACATCAGAGATTATGATGAGTTTAAAAGATATATTTTAGGTAAAAAAATATGAGAGTAATTGTTACTGGCGCCCTAGGTCACATTGGCTCCAAGTTAATACGTGAACTTCCAGAACTTTTAGAAGCGTCTGAGATAATCTTGATTGATAATCTTAAAACCCAGAGATACACATCTTTATTTAATCTTCCCACGTCGGGATCTTATAAATTTTATGATCTCGATTTACTGAATGATGATCTAAGTGATATTTTTAAGTCAGCTGATTATGTTTTGCATTTAGCAGCGTTGACGGACGCTGCTTCTAGTTTCAATAATCCTGATGAAGTGGAAGGCGCCAATCTAAATTCTACCAAGATTATTGCTCAGCTATGCATGGAGCACTCGATTAAATTAATCCTTGTATCCTCAACAAGTGTTTACGGCACCCAAAAAGAATTGGTTGATGAGGACTGTGGCTTAGAGGATCTCAATCCTCAAAGCCCATATGCAAATACAAAGCTCAAAGAAGAAGCATTGGTAAGAAATTATGTAGAAAAGCAGGGGCTTGAAGCTTGTATTTATAGATTCGGCACAATTTTTGGAACATCTCCAGGCATTAGATTTCATACGGCGGTTAATAAATTTTGCTATCAAGCTGCTCTTAGTAAGCCAATAACTGTTTGGAAGACAGCCCTGGATCAAAAGCGGCCATATCTTGATATAGAAGATGCAATCAATGCAATAACATTTGCAATCAAGGCAGACCTATTTGATGGGCAAATTTATAATATTGTTACTGCGAATTATTCAGTTCGAGCTATTACAGATGAAATAAAAAAAACGATACCAAATCTAGAAATAGAGCTTGTAGATAGTGAGATTATGAATCAGCTCTCTTATAATGTATTGGCCGAGAAAATCAAGAATCAAGGATTTGTATTCTCCGGATCTATTGAAAGGGGAATCTCGGACACGCTAGGGCTCCTTCAATCCATCAAAAATTAAAATTACACTTTAAATGAAAGCATTAATTTCAGGTTCCAATGGATTAATCGGTTCTGCCTTTTTGGAAAAATATAGCCATAGATTTGATGAAATTGTGACTATAGGAAGAGAAAAGAAAACTAGCCTCAATCATATTTACTATGATTTATCAGACCCTCAAAATATTAAAGCTCCAGAATGCGATGTCTTTTTTCACTTTGCCTCTCAAACAAGTCTTCAGAATTCTAGGGATGACGTATTAAATGATCTCAAAACTAATGTTGTAGGCTTTGCTTACTTATTAGAAAGTTTAAAAACATTATCAACTCGTCCAATTGTAATTCTAGCCAGCACAGCCACTCAAGTAGGCTATACAAATAATGCCAAGGCTCATGAAAGTGACTTAGCAGATAATCCCATTACCTTTTATGATCTCAGTAAACTTACAGCTGAAAAATATCTATTAAGATATGTTGATGAAACATGGCTGCAAGGTTGCTCTCTTAGATTGTGCAATGTTTTTGGTGGGTCCAAGGAATATGGAGCTAAAGATCGAGGTATCATTGATAAAATTTTTATGAAAGCAGTGGATGGTAAAAAAATAACTTTATATGGGGAGGGAAATTTTTTAAGAGACTATATTTATATTGAAGACGTTATTGATGCATTCTGGAGTGCATTTCAAAGTATTGAAAATACAAATAATAAAATTTATCACATAGGTTCTGGTAAAGGTATTCTTTTAAAAGATGCATTCTCCTTGGCTCAAAAAATTGCTACTGAAGTTAATTCTAATCAACAGCCCATAAGTATTATTCCAACCCCACCTAACGCCTCAATGATGGAATCCAGAAGCTTTATCTCTCATAATGAATCCTTTATTAGAGATTCTAATTGGGCCCCTCAATTTAGTCTTGAAGAAGGTCTTCGGCATTGTTATAGAAAGCTATTAACTCGTTCAACTTGAAACCAATACCTTCATTAACGATTATCTTATTGGTTAAGGGTAGACTTGAATTTACAAAAAGATGGTTGGACTACATGAATGCCATTCATTTTCCTTATGAAATTATAATAGCTGATGGAGAAGATGATGGGGCTGTTGAATCATTAGTAAAAAATAACAAAACTATCACAGATCTTAATATCAAATTTTATCAGTTTAATACACATGGAGGATATGCCCCCTATTATTCTATGATGGCAGAGGCTATATCGTTAGCTAAGTCAAAATATGTGATGTTATGTGATAACGATGATTTTATTTTCCCAAAAGGATTTGAGAGTATTATTCATTTTTTAGACACCCATCATGAATATATTTCAGCAGGAGGTGAAATTGTCAATTTTAAAATTAATAATTTACTTAATACTGCCTATGGCAATGATGTTATTTTTTTAGAACCTTATAAATATTTCAGAAGTGATGATCCTCAAATGGACTTGGAGTCTCAAATTGAAAGAATGTTTAAAGACTTTCAGCCATATTGGTATAATGTTTATCGCAAAGAGTCTCTTCAGGCCATTGCTGATGAGTTATGTGAACTAGGTTTGTCTGATCTAGTTGCTATGGAGTTTTATGCTCAGCTTAGAACTATTACCCTTGGTAGATCAAAACAAATTGAAGGCGAAAGCTATTATTTAAGGCAGCGTGGAACTTCTCAAATTAGTGGAGATATAAATTTTTTTGAAGACCTGATAGACCGCAATCTTCCTCAAGATATTCAATTAATTTCAAACAAAATAGCATCACAAGTTAAAGATAGCTTGAATATTGCCCCTGCAATTAAAACTCATTATGCGAACTATTTAACCAATTTACTTGCTCATACAGTCTTAAGGTATCGCTTCCCCAAGCTATTTCTTTTGAAAACCTTTTTACTAAGTTTGACTGAATCAATGCCAAGTATCTTAAAAATTCCATATAGATATTTTTCTCAACTTAAAATTAAACAAAAATATTATTATGGAAGGGGGAATGATGCTGAGATTAAAACCTTTCTAGAAATTATAAAAAAATAGTTTTTAATAGGATTTGCACTTAGACTAAACTTAGAAACATGAAAAAAGCATTAATAACAGGAATTACAGGCCAAGATGGCTCTTACTTAGCTGAATTTTTACTATCTAAGGGCTACGAAGTCCATGGTATTAATCGAAGAGCATCTCAGTTTAACACCCAAAGAATAGACCATCTTTACCAAGAGCCATTTCAAGAGAATAGAAATTTTTTCCTGCATTACGGTGATCTAACGGATGCCCTCAATTTAACAAGGATTATTCAAGAAACTCAGCCAGATGAGATATATAACCTAGGAGCACAATCTCATGTTGCTGTTAGTTTTGAGGTCCCGGAATATACCGCTAATGTTGATGCTCTTGGCACCCTGCGTATACTGGAGGCTATTAGATTCTTGGGGATGGAAACCAAAACCAAGTTCTATCAGGCCTCAACTTCTGAATTATTTGGATTAACAAAAGATTCTACACAGAATGAGAATACTCCCTTTCACCCTCGCTCCCCATACGGTGTTGCAAAACTCTATGCCCATTGGATTACAGTAAATTATCGAGAGTCATATGGAATGTTTGCTTGTAATGGCATTTTATTTAATCACGAATCGCCACGCCGAGGACAGACTTTTGTTACACGCAAGATCACTCGTGGACTTTCTAGGATTGCTTTAGGCTTAGAGAAATGTCTTTACTTGGGCAATCTTGAGGCTCGAAGAGATTGGGGGCATGCAAGAGATTATGTTCAGATGCAATGGTTAATGTTGCAGCAAGAACGCCCTAAGGATTTCGTGATCGCTACAGGTCTGCAATATTCTATTAAAGACTTTATTCAATTTTCTGCTTCAGAACTAGGACTAAAAATAAATTTTAGTGGTACCAAAGAAAATGAAATTGGGCGGATTGAAGAAATTACGGAGAATCAATTTCCAAATCTTAAAGTAGGTGATGAAATTATTCGAGTCGACAAGAAATATTTTCGACCCGCAGAAGTAGAAACATTATTGGGAGACTCCTCAAAAGCAAGAGAGGAGCTAGGTTGGAAACCCGAGATTGCTATTCAGAATCTCTGCAAAGAGATGATTTCTCAAGACTTAAAAGATGCTAAAGAGGAATTCTTGCTTAGAGAGCATAACTTGCAAAGCGAATAGTTATTAGATTAATGCTTCATTCAAAAAAAATTTTTCTGGCCGGCCATAAGGGAATGGTTGGTACTTCTCTACGAGCAGCAATAGAAAAAATTTTTCAAATTGAGTTAGTTGTAGCTAACAGAGATGACTTAGATTTAACCAACCAAGCGCAAGTGGATAATTTTTTTAAAAATAATTCTTTTGATATGGTTATTTTAGCTGCAGCAAAGGTTGGTGGCATTTTAGCTAATTCCTCTTATCCAGCTGAATTTATATACGAAAATCTTATGATTGAGGCTAATGTTATTCATGCTGCACATTCAAATAATATACAAAATCTACTCTTCCTAGGAAGCTCATGCATATATCCCAAGGAATCTTTTCAGCCAATTCATGAATCTTCTTTGTTAGCAGGCGCTCTTGAGCCAACCAATGAACCATACGCAATCGCCAAGATTGCAGGTATTAAATTGTGTGAAAGCTATAATCGGCAATTCAAAAGAGACTACCGATCAATTATGCCAACTAATCTTTATGGTCCTGGTGATAATTTTGATGCAGAAAATAGCCATGTAATCCCAGCTTTAATTCAGCGCTTTACAGCAGCAGCTAAGATATGTGATTCTGAGGTTGTAATATGGGGTAGCGGAAAACCCACAAGAGATTTTTTGCATGTTGATGATCTAACCAATGCCGCCATTGAAATAATGAGTATCGAGAGAGAAGATTATAATCGTGTCGTAACTCCCATGCAGTCTCATATCAATATAGGTTCTGGTAAAGAATGTACTATAGAAGAATTAGCGCGTTTAATTGCAAAGCTTTGCATGTACAAAGGAAAAATTGTATTTGACTCTAAGAAGCCTGATGGAACTATGAAAAAATTATTAGATAATTCAATAATTCAAAGTCTTGGTTGGAAGCCTCAGATTACTTTGGAGGATGGATTGAATAAAGTTATTAAGTGGTATCGTTCGAACCATACCTGATGCAGAAGCATTATAGAAACATAGGTTTGCAAAATATTTTACTTATTACCAAAGAGTTTCCTGAAGAAGCACCTGGCGGTAGAGAGCTTCTTAATAAGCTAAATCTTAAGGTTCTAGAAAATATTTTCGGACCGAATTTAAAAACTTTTTTTCTACCTAAAACTAATGTAAGAACATACCTAGGTATGTTCAATGCTTTTAGAGGTCATATAGATGGCATAAATATTAACTCAATTCAGAGTTGCATGACGATAATAAAAGAAAAAAAAATAGATCTAGTTTTTGTAGATGGCTCAAACCTAGGCACCATTGTTAAAGTTGGAAAAAACCTTTATCCAAATGTAAAGTTTATTACTTTCTTCCACAATGCTGAATATTATTTTTTTAAGGGTCTATGGAAAAAAAATCTTTCATTAAAGGCATTCTTTTTAATGGGAATTTCTTATCTAGTTGAAAAAAATGCTGTGTCATGGAGTGATAGAATAATAGCATTAAACCAAAGAGACGCTTTGGATATTCAGATTCTCTATGGGTGTAAAAATGTAGCAATTTATCCTATGTCTCTAGAAGACAAGCTAGGAACTCTTCAGCCCTTATTATCTCCTCAGCAACACGATGAATATGCTCTATTTGTAGGGGGATTTTTTTATGCAAATTATCATGGCATTAGATGGTTTGTAAAAGAAGTCGTCCCATTGATCAATATTAAAATTATCATTGTTGGAAGAGGTTTTGAATCAGTGCGATCTGAATTAGAGATCCAAGATCAAGTAACTGTTGTAGGCTCGGTTGATGATCTTTCTCAATACTACTTAAATGCTAAGTTTGTTGTTGCACCAATTTTTGATGGCTCTGGAATGAAAACAAAGACGGCTGAAGCTTTGATGTATGGAAAAAAAATTATTGGAACAGATGAAGCATTTACTGGATATGAAAAGCATATTGCTGAAGTGGGATGGTTATGTAATTCGCCCAAGGAGTTTGCCATTGCAATAGAAGAAGCTACCAAATCAATTGAGTCTTATTTTGATCCTCTTTTACGAGAAATATACTGCACCAATTACTCCATTGAGGCAGCAGAAAAAAAGATGCTTAAAATTTTATCCCAAGATACCTAGCGACCTGAAGCGTAGGAACCAAAAAATTTAGTATAATTATTACCGATGACAATCTATCAAAATATTGGTTAGTATATGAAAATTTTGGTTTTATCTGGGAGATATGCTTGGTCAGGTGTTCCCTTGGCGCAACTTCGATTTGCAAAGTCATTGGCCGCTGAGGGGCATGCTGTAGAATTAATTTATGGCGATGTTAATGAAGGTTTTAGCCTGCCAAATATAGAAAATGTGCAGGTAAAGTCACTTCATAAACAACATGTTTCATCAATGTTATTTGATTTAATTGGCTATCTGAAAAAGAAAAGACCAGATATTATTTTTTCAGCAGGAGATCATTTAAATGCTGTTATTCTTTTTGCTGCAATTCTTTCAGGCTCTAAATCTAAGATTAGCTGCTCTTCAAGGGTCACACCCTTTGATACTTACTCGAATAAAATTTTTTCAAAACCATGGTTTTTAAAAAAAGTTATGCAGCTAGTTTCCTGGAGAGCAGATGTCCTTACTTGCGTATCAGAGGACATGGTTAAGCAATATAATAAAGTTTTTAAAAACACTAGGCACCAGTGTATTTATAATATTATTGTTGACGAAGAATCGAAAAAAAAATCAAGGGAGGTCATAAATGAACCTTGGTTTGAAGCAGGCGACTGCCCAAAACTTATTGCTGCCGGTGCTCTTGAGCATTGGAAAGGCTTTCAGGACCTCATTCATGCTATTACATATATTCAGCCATCCCAAGAGGTGAAGCTTTTAATATTGGGAGATGGTCCGCGCAAGCAAGAATTGCAGGCATTAATAAGCGAGCTAAATCTTGAGAATTCTATTAAGTTAGCTGGCTTCGTGCAAAACCCCTTGAGCTATTTTAAAAAAGCAGACATTTTTGTTCTCTCTTCTCATGTTGAAGGGCTCCCAAATGTACTAGTTGAGGCTATGATGTGTGGCTGCACACCTGTTTCTACTAACTGCCCGACTGGCCCAAGGGAAGTTTTGAATGATGGCAAATTTGGATACCTTGCCCCAGTCCATAATCCTATTGGTCTGTCTAAAAAAATACTTGAAGCTATTGATTCTCCGACCCGAAGTGAGTTACTAGATGAGGCTATCTTGCCTTTTTCCGAAAAGATAGTAATCTCTAAGCACTTTGAATCTCTCTTGATTTGATAAGAAAACTTAATATGACAAAGAAGAAACAGGTATCAATATTTTACGGAGGCTTTACTTTCATTGTAGGAGGTGTAAATATTCACCTGCAATCCCTGAGAGATGGACTTGAGCAACAAGGCTATCAAGTGAATGTATATACATTGGATAGTCTTCCATTGCTTATCAAATACATTCCACACTTTACAGAAAAATTAATTAATTTTTTTAAATTTCCTTTAGGCTTTGCATACAAAGGGATTGTCACTAAAATGCTATTTAGAATCTTTTTTGGCAAAAAAGCTGATTACTTTGTCTTTGAAGATATTTATCTTTCTTGGAACACCAATATCCCATCCATCACTATGCTTCACGCAGTATGGAGCGATAACTTGCAGTCGTTCAAAACTTCTGAGAATCAGATGAAAGCGCTAAAGCAAAAAGAAATAAAGTTGATAGAGGGTGTTCACCATCCAATTGCTACCGTATCTCAACCATATTTAGATTTTTTAAAATTTGATCATTTTTCAGAGCAAATTTTAAAGCAAATTCATCACTTGCCCCTAGGCATCAATCAATCTGATTTTATTCATACTCAGAAAAGACTAAGCATGAATAAAAAAATTATTTATATTGGTGCGCTCGAATCAAGAAAAAATGTCATATTTTTATTAGAAGTTTTTAAAAAATTATTTGAATTTGATAATGATTATGCCTTAACAGTAATAGGTGATGGGCCAGACAGAAATATTGTAGAGAAGTTTATAGTAACCTATAACTTACCGGTACGACTATTGGGCCGTATCTCCCATCTTGCGGTTGTAGAAGAGCTATTTCAGAACGACTTATATTTGCACTCCTCTACCAAAGAGTCTTTTTCCTATGCTTTGCTAGAAGCAAAATTAGCAGGTCTAACGACCTTTGCTTACTCAGGACTTCAAGTTCCTTCAGAATTTATAGATATAAAAATTAGTGATTACGACGTGGATAGTTGGTTTGATGCAATAACAAATAATGACGCTATGCCCGCAAAGATTGATTCAAATAAATATACTATCGAAGCTATGACCTCTAATACTATTACAATGGCAGGATGAAAAAAATTCTTACTATATTCGGCACTCGCCCAGAAGCCATCAAAATGGCTCCTTTAATTTCAGAATTACAGAAATCATCTGAGATTAATTGCATGGTATGCGTAACCGGCCAACATAGAGAGATGCTTTATCAGGTTCTTGATTTATTTGAGATAGTTCCAGACCATGATTTAATGGTGATGACTGATGGCCAAACTTTATCTGAGTTAACTGCTAAAATTATTTTATTATTACCACCTATCATCGAGGACTTTAAACCAGATGCTATTCTGGTTCACGGGGATACCACATCTACACTTGCAGCTAGTCTTTCCGGATATTATCAACAAATTCCTGTGTTACACATTGAAGCTGGATTGAGAACAGATAATATTTATTCTCCATGGCCAGAAGAAATTAATCGCAGGGTAGTCAGCACTATTGCGCAATACCATTTCGCTCCAACTGCCCAAGCAAAATCAAACTTATTAAAAGAGGGCATTCCTGAAGAGAGGATAGGGGTTACTGGTAACACAGTTATAGACGCTCTTTTTATGATTCTGAATAGAATCTCAGGTAGTCCAAGTATAGAGAAAAATTTGCAGAAAAATTTTAAATTTTTAGATTTTGGCAAGAAACTATTGTTAGTTACTGGCCATAGAAGAGAGAATTTTGGCGAAGGATTCCAGAATATTTGCTTCGCTCTTAAGGAGCTAGCTTCAGAAAGATCTGACATTGAAATTTTATATCCAGTGCATTTAAACCCAAATGTCTTATCGCCTGTAAAAGAAATCATAGGAACTACGAGTAACATTCATCTTATAGAGCCTCAGGACTACCTATCTTTTGCTTATTTGATGAATAGATCTGAAATTATTCTTACAGATTCAGGAGGTATTCAAGAGGAAGCGCCATCACTTGGCAAGCCTGTCTTGGTTTTAAGAGATAATACAGAGCGCCCTGAAGCATTGGCTGCTGGAACAGTCCTGCTAGTTGGCACAGATAGAGTTAAGATAATAAAACATGTGAATAACTTGTTAGATAATCCTAGTGTTTATGAGTCCATGAGCCAAGCAATCAATCCATATGGAGATGGATATGCTTCTAAGAAAATACTCAGTACAATTTTGCAATCCATTTGGAAGAAATAATGAAAAATAATATAGATAAAGATACTGTTCAAAGTTTTGGTGATGAATGGTCAAGATTTAATCAATCAGGAATGACAGATCAAGAAGCCCTCAAAATTTTTGATGACTATTTTTCTATTTTCCCTTGGAAAGATCTATCACCTAATGCTGAGGGTTTCGATATGGGCTGTGGCTCTGGCAGATGGGCTAAGCTAGTTGCTCCGAAAGTAGGTCATTTAAACTGTATAGATCCCTCCACAGCAATAAATATTGCAAAATCAAATTTATCATCACATACGAATACTTCTTTTTATGAAGCATCCCTAGATAGCTCTCCTCTTAAGCCCGGTAGTCAAGATTTTGGTTATTCTTTAGGAGTGTTACATCATGTACCAGATACCAAGAAAGCAATTCAATCATGTGCAGATCTCTTAAAGCCTGGCGCGCCATTACTTCTCTATCTCTACTATAGTTTTGATGGAAGGCCTCTTTGGTTTAAGCTTATATGGAAAGCTTCAGACATCATTAGAAGAATTATTTTTCATCTTCCTCCAACCCTAAAGCATTTGATAACCAATATTATTGCTGCCTTAATCTATCTGCCCATAGCTAGATTCAGTGGTTTGCTTAGTGCATTGAGTGTATCTGTTAAAAATATTCCCCTTTCTTATTATAGGCATACTAGCTTTTACACAATGCGCACAGACGCAAGAGATCGCTTTGGGACACCTCTTGAACAAAGATTTTCAAAGTCTCAAATTCAAAGCATGATGGAATCTGCTGGCCTAGTAAAAATTAGCTTTTCAAACAATGCTCCTTATTGGTGTGCTATTGGATATGCACGAAAGGCTGAAGATCATCAAGACTAATCTAAAGGACATAAAGCAATGTGTGGCATAGCAGGTCTTATCCTAAACGAGAAAGAAGGTACTCATGATTTAGAGCTGATTGCTAAACAAATGATTCATGAAATAAAGCATCGCGGCCCAGATGATCTTGGCTCATGGGTTGATCCACAAAAGCGAGTGGGTATCAGTCACTGCCGTTTATCAATAGTTGATTTATCATCGGCAGGCCATCAGCCAATGCATTCTCAATGCAAGCGTTATATTTTATCCTTTAATGGTGAAATATATAATCATCTTGAAATCAGACAATCATTAGAGAATTTTTTAGGCAATCAATTGGAGTGGAAAGGACATTCTGACACTGAGACTTTATTAAAGGCAATTGAGGTTTATGGGATTGAGCCTGCTCTTCAGCAAATAGTTGGTATGTTTGCTTTTGCTTTATGGGATAAAACCTTAGGATCTTTAACTTTAGCTCGAGATAGATTCGGAGAGAAGCCTCTTTACTATGGCTTTTCAAATAAGAACTTTGTTTTTGCTTCAGAATTAAAAGCAATCAAGGCATTTCCGGATTTTGAAAACCTCATATCCCGAGATGCTGTAGTAGAGTTTTTGAAGTTCAATTATATTCCAGCACCACTTAGCATTTATGAAAATATTTTTAAATTAAAACCTGGTCATTATTTAACGTTCGGAATAGAAAACTTAGGTGAGAATGAGCTAGTTTCTCAACAATATTGGTCTTTGGAGCAGACCATTCAAAATAGCATGAATGCTAGTGAAATATCAGAAGGAGAAGCATTGAATGCTCTAGATCAAACTTTTACTCAAGCTGTAACACAACAAATGCAGTCAGACGTTCCATTAGGAGCATTCCTAAGTGGAGGAGTGGACTCCTCCCTGATTGCAGCTACTATGCAGAAAAATAGCATGTCTAAAATTAAAACTTTTACAATTGGTTTTGAGGATGTTCAATACGATGAATCTAGTTATGCAAAAAATGTTGCCGAGCATCTAAATACTGAACATTTTAATCTTCGCGTCTCTGCTGAAGATGCTTTAAATATTATTCCAAGCCTCCCAACTATTTATGATGAACCATTTGCTGACTCTTCTCAGATTCCAACATATTTTGTTTGTAAGTCCGCTAAAAAATATGTAAAAGTTGCCTTATCTGGGGATGCTGGAGATGAAATTTTTGGAGGTTACAATAGATATCTTTGG
>Ga0209425_10001789_pt1 | contig 24850 bp, 15 predicted proteins | sample COG_05_FD_184749 | JGI IMG/M metagenome (GOLD analysis project Ga0209425, IMG submission 184749) | Pelagic Microbial community sample from North Sea - COGITO 998_met_05 (SPAdes) (version 2) | ecosystem: Environmental > Aquatic > Marine > Neritic zone/Coastal water | place: Helgoland, sampling...
ATAAATATAATTAAAATTATGATCATAATTATATTGATAAAATACTAATTGTGATCATATTTTTTCTGATAAATTATATAGTTGTGATCATATGTTTTTTGATAAATTATATAATTATAATAATTTGTAATATTTTATATTTTTAAAACACTGATTATATAATTCTAACAATTTTATAAAATGATAACTTTGCAACTACACATTTTTCATTCAAAATATAATTTACTGATTTAATATTTAAATTATTATATAATTTATTTTGAATATTATGAAAAGGTATATTTAAATTTTGTTTAACAATATTTGAAAATATTTGAATATATTTATATGGAAATAAATAAAAATTATCACATATTAAATCTGGTCTTTCTAATATACTTACTATATTAAATTTATCAAAATTTATATTACTTTCATCAAATTTTTTTTGAAATAGTAAATCAAATCTGGTAATTAAAATTAAATCATAAATAAATCCATTATTTAAACATAAATCAATAACATTATCCAGTTTTTCATTTCTACTTTTTATGTTATCAGTTTTATTTTGTATAAAATTATATTTAATAGGTTTATATTTTTCGCATATATTTTTTTTATTTTCATCATGTAATATATTTGTTGTAAAATATATATCTATATCATAACCTATACTTTCAAAATAATCAAATATAAACTGTTTATAATTTTCATAACTTTTTTCATAATCTACATAATATTTATTTTCAGTCCAATGATTATATTTCTTAATTTTTGAGATACCAAATAATAATACAGCTAATTTCATTTAATAATTTTATTATTTTTAATATTTTTATTGAACTATATTTATAAAATTTTTAGATTTTATACCTTTATTTTTTTTGATAATAATTATATTGATATATAAAGTTTAAATATTATTATTAATGATCCATTCACTAATTAAATTAAAACCATGTAATGAACATATATCAATAGTATTTTCATTATAATCGAGTAAAATGCCTTTATCATTAACAATAATATTGATTAAATTATCATGATTTTTAATAACAAGTGTAAAATCATTAATATATTTTAGACTTGTAATATAATAATGTTTTTTGAGTATAATTTTGAATAAATTATGAAAATATTGTAATGTATTCATATCATTATAATTTTGATTTAATGTGATATTAAGTTTATTAATAACAGAAAGTATTTGTTTTTTTGGTATATGATCAAAAAAATCAAGAATATTATTATTAATAAGGCATGGATCACAATAAAAAGATTTATTAATTTTACAAGGTGTAGATACAATAGGTATAGATATACTTGCACATACAGCATCAATAATAGAAACATCAGGTGTATTATCAGTATTAAATAATTCGATTTCACCAGTATTTATTGATAGTGCAGTAACATGTAAATTATTACCTAATTTTTTAGAAAGTTCAATAAATGTTAAATCATCTTGATAAAATCTGTCTTTAATATATTGTTTAAGATAAATTAAATATTTATATGAACTTTCCATACCTTTATCATCAATAATATTGATAACATTATTAATGTCATTAAATCTAAGATCATAATCTTTACTTTGTTTATAAAAATGTTCTTCAATAGTATTTATAGGAATTTGTAATGCTAACATTAATGCAATAATAGATCCAAAAGATACTCCTCCAAAATCTTTAATAAATTTAAATTTATATGGAAAAAATTGAATATATTTAATAATTCCAATATATGAAAATCCCCATATATGGCTTCCAGAAAAAAAAATATGAGTAAGCATTATTTATATTAAATATAAATAATATATTTAAGTAGTTGAACCAAATCCTCCATCATTTCTTTTAGTTTTATATAATTCATTAGTAATTTTAAATTGTGGAAAATATTGTTTTTTTAAAATAAGTTGGCAACATTTAAATGGAAAAGTAATATCAATAGCATCATGTGATACTTTAGTTAAACAAATATATAAATTTCCTTTATAACTACAATCAATAATACCAATATTATTAGATAAAATATATCCAGTTTTAACAATAGATGATCTTGGTACTATTTCAACATAATATCCAATTGGTATATTTAATTTAATACCAGTATCATACATATTAGTAGTAGCATTTATATTTTTATGTAAATTAGTAATAGAAATATCAAATCCAACATCACTAAAATTATTTTTAAAAGGAGTAATTGCTAAATGATTAGTTTTAAATATATTAATAGTAGGAATATCACAAGAAATAATAGATTTAAATATAATATAATTATTATTTAAATAAAGTGTTTCTTTTTGATTAGTATATAAAAAACCTAAAAAATCAATAAAATTAGTATTTTTAAATATAATAAATTGTGAATCAATTTCAAAAGGAATATTTAAAAAATTATAAATAATATGATTAATTAATTGATTAGAAACAAGAAAACATTCTTTATCATTAATATCAATACCTCCATAAGAATCTAAATATCCTAATAAAAAGTCTGATAATTCTGAAATATTATAATTATTAGGATCATTTTTTTTAGAAGAAGTAATATCAGGTGCTACATGTATAGGCAATAGTTTATTGTGATTATTATATAACCAACCATTGATATAATATGACATATTATATATATAATATATTATATGTTAATATCATTTTTTTTTATATAAAAAAAGATAATAATAAATTAAAAAATGTAATAAAAATTAAAAATTTAATACCATTAATATATTTAATACTATAAATATTAATAAATTTAATATTAATTAACCAAATAAAAATATAAATTAAATTATATAAAATATCTATTAAATTAATATTAATATTATTGTATTTAAGTATATAAATAGATATAATTAAAGGAATAATATGTAAAAATATATTAATAATATGAAAATAAAATATAGTAATATTGAGTTTTTGTGGTATTAAATGATATAAATATGGTTCAACAATAAAAAATAAATGAAAAACAATAAATATATCAATAGAATTAATAATAATAATATTATTATATGGATCAATAAATTGTGAAATAATATTCCATATTGTTAATTGTTTAAAAAAATCATTTTTATATTTAAAATTAGAGATAATATCTAATATATTAGCAATAAAATTAGTATAAATAATAATTTCTAAATAATTCATTATATATTAATAAATTATTAAAATCTTTAAACCTTTTTAGTAAAAAGAATATAATAATTATAGTATTATAAATATTTTTTATTGATATAATATGATAATTAATTTATTAAATGTAATAATATAAATAAAATAAAATGGAAAATATAATAATAGCAATTGTATTAATAACATTAATATATTTATTTGTTTTATATTATGAGAATAAAGATCATGAATTTATAAAAGCAAAAGATGGTAATGAATATAGAGTTCAAATAAATGATGATAATAAAAAAACAGCTGAATTATTATCAAAAGCAGTAAATAAAATAAAAAATTTAATAAATCATTTAAAAAAAAATAATAGTGATGATATAAGAACAAAAACTTTATTAGATAGATTTAATGAAGAAAATATAACAGAAAATAATAAAAAAGAAGCAACAAATGGAATAACAAGTTATACGGTAAATAAAGGTGAAAAAATAGTAGTATGTTTAAGACAAAAAAATGGAAATTTAGTAGATTTAAATACATTAATGTATGTAATAATTCATGAAATGGCCCATATATGCGATTTAACAAGTAAACAACATGATCAGAAATTTTGGAATAATTTTGAATGGTTATTAAAAGAGGCAATAAATATAGGTGTATATACTTATGAAGATTATGAAGAAAATGAAAAATCATATTGTGGAATAGATATAACATCAAATGTAATAGATGATAAAATGTAATAGATGATCAAATGTAATGATGATAATTAAAGTATAAAAAAATGATATATTTATATTTATAAAAATAAATGAATTTGATATTTCAAATTATTGATTGGTATATTCCTAAATATAAAGATAAATATTATAGAAATCAATTTTCACATAATTATGATATAATAATATATGGAATAACAGAAACAGGAAAAACAGTTAATTGTATAGTTACTGATTATGAACCATTTTTTTATGTAAGAGCTCCATTAAATTTAAAAAAGACTGAAATTAAAAATAATATTCAAAAATTATTAAGTGAATTAGAAGATAATGAATATGAATATAATGTAAAAAAATTTAATTCATCTGAAATAGAAAGAAAAGTAGGTTTAAAAAAGAATGATTTTGAAGCAATAAAAATTAATATAGTATTAAAAAAAGATTTTTGGGGTTATAGTGAAAAAAATAAATATTTTTTAAAAATTACAACAAAAAGTAATGCATTATTTAAAACAATGCAATATATATTTCAAGAATATAATAAAAAATGGTGTGAAAAAAATAGTGGAGAATGGATATTATATGAAACTAATATTGAACCTTTTTTAAGATTTATTCATGAAAAAGATATTAAACCAACTGGATGGTTATCTATTAATTTAAGATTAACTGAAAAAATTATTTGTAATACTGATTATTCATTTATGATTAATTATAAAGATATAGAAGTAATAAATAAAAAAAAATTAGGACCAATATTAATAGCAAGTTTTGATATAGAATGTACAAGTAGTCATGGTGATTTTCCAATGGGAATAAAAAATTATAAAAAAATATCTCAAGAATTATGTGAAAATGTTGAAAAAATTATAAATGAAGATTTATTTGAAATAATAAAACAATGTTTTGATGATAATGTAATAATAAATGATATTAAAATAAGTATTCTTCATATAAAAAGAAGACCAACATTAATACAATTAGAAGAATTAAAAAAAAATATTCCAAAAATAAAAGAATTATTAAGTGAAATATTGAATAATAAAGGAATAAAAGTACAAGAAATAGTAGAAATAGAGAATAAAATAAATAAAAAGTTAAGTAGTATATTACCAGAATTATATGGTGATCCAATAATACAAATAGGAACAACATTTCATAGATATGGTAATAATGAGATAATTTATAAACATTTAGTTAATTTAGGAACTTGTGATAAAATTGATGGAGTTGATGTTATAGAATGTAAAAGTGAAGATGATTTATTATTAAAATGGAAGGAAATGATTATAAAAAAAAGTCCTGATATTATAACTGGTTATAATATAATGGGTTTTGATTTTAAATATATATATGATAGGTGTTTAGAATTAAAAATATATGAAAAATTTAAAATTAATTTTGGTAAAAGTGGAAATATTGATTGTGAATTTGAATCAAAATCTTTATATTCAGCTGCATTAGGTGAAGTTAATACTTATTTTTTTAAATTTGAAGGTATATTATTAATAGATTTAATGGTATATGTAAAAGCTCCAACAGTATTAACTTTAGATAATTATAAATTAGATAATGTAGCAGAAAATGTTTTAGGTGAAAAAAAAGTAGATTTAAAACCAAATGAATTATTTAAAAAATTTTTAGGTTCTTCAACTGATAGAAAAGAAATTGGTATATATTGTATTCAAGATTGTGAATTAGTAAATAAGATAATTCAAAAAATGAAAGTGCTTGAAAATACAAGTGGTATGTCAAATGTATGTTTAGTGCCAATAAGTTTTATATTTCATAGAGGTCAAGGAATAAAGATATATTCATTAGTAATGTATGAATGTAATAAAAGAAATCAAGTTATTCCATTTAAATCATTTGTAGAAGATACTGGTTATGAAGGAGCTATTGTTCTTGATCCTAAAACTGGTATTTATATTGAAGATCCTATTGTTGTATTTGATTATTCAAGTTTATATCCAAGTTCTATGATTGCAGAAAATTTATCACATGATAGTCATATTTTACCAAATGATATTGATAAATATGTAAAAAATGGTAAATTAATAAATGGAGAAAATAAATATTTAAATATTATTAATATTGATGATGTTAGTCATTATTATGTTAAATATAAAGATGAAACAAAATCTACTATTCCTCAAATATTAGAAATGTTAATAAAACAAAGAAAATTAACACGTGCTAAAATTAATTATAAATCAATTAAAATTGAAAATAATATTATATATAGTGGAATTTATAATGAAAATGATTTATCTATTAAAGATTTAGATACAAATGAAATTTTCTATATTCAAGATAAAAATAAAATTTTAGAAATTTTTGATACTTATAATCAATTTGAAAAAGATGTTTTTGATTCTTTACAATTAGCTTTTAAAATTACTGCTAATTCATTATATGGACAAACTGGTGCTAAAACATCGCCTATTTATTTAAAATCAATAGCTGAATGTACAACTGCAACAGGTAGAGGTATGATAATAAAAGCAAAAGAGTTTGTGGAGAGTAAGTATAATGCAGATGTAATTTATGGTGATAGTGTTATGGGTTATACTCCAATAGTATTGAAAAATGATAAAGATATAATAAATATAATATCATTTGATGATTTAGAATATTGTAAATGGTTATCATACAATAATTTGAATAAAAATGGAAGTAATAAAGAACAATTATTTAATCCGGGTTATTTTATTTGGACACATAAAGGATGGTCACCAATAATAAGATTTATTAGACATAAAACAATAAAACAAATTTATAGAATTATTACAAATAGTGGTATTATTGATGTTACTGAAGATCATTCATTATTAGATTTAAATGTTAAAGAAATTAAACCAAATCAATTAAAAATTAATGATAATTTATTACATTCAAAAATAAAAACTGAAAAATTAAATAAAGAAAGTAGTAAATTTTTTAATATAAATGATAAATTTATCTATAAAGATTTACAAGATTTTGTATTAAGATCAAAAAATATTAAAATAGAAAAAATTAATAATAATAATTATTTGATAGTAAATGTTGATTATAAATATAGAGATGAGAATAAAATAATAGAAATTATTAAATTACATGAAAAATATAAGGGATATGTATATGATATTGAAACAAAAGAAGGAGTATTTAATGCTGGTATTGGTAATTTAGTTCTTAAAAATACTGATTCTATTTTTTGTAAATTTCCTTTAAAAAACAAAGGAAAATTAGCAATTAAAGAAGCAATAGATAAGGGTTATGAAGTAGAAAAAGCAATTGCAGAAGTAATGAAAGTTCATAAACCTCAAGCTTTAAATTATGAAAAAGTGTTATATCCATTTATATTATTTAGTAAGAAAAGGTATGTTGGTTTATTATATGAAGATAATGAAAATAAATGTAAAGAAAAATCAATGGGTATTGCATTAAAAAGAAGAGATTATTCTAAAATAATGAAATATGTATATGGTGATATTATTCATAAAATTTTATGGGATAATGATTTAAATGGTTCATTTCAAATTTTAGATGATTATTTATTAAAAATTATTAATGGTAATATAGAATTAGAAAGTTTAATTATTTCTAAAACTTTAAGAAGCACTTATAAAGATCCTGAAAAAATTGCACATAAAGTTTTAGCTGAAAGAATAGGTGCAAGAGATCCTGGTAATAAACCTGCAATTAATGATAGATTACCATATATATATATTCAAAATGATAATCTTAAAGCATTACAAGGTGAAAGAATTGAAACTATTGAATTTATTAAAGAAAATAAAATAACACCTGATTATTTACATTATATTACTAATCAAATTATGAAACCAGTTATACAATTATATTCTTTATGTATAGATCAAATTCCTAATTATCAATGTCCTAAAAATTATTGGGAAATTATAAATGAAAGATTAAAACATGAAAAAGATTTATATAAAGATGATATTAAAAGATTAAATAGAATAACAAGTTTAAAAGAAAAATTGGTGAAAGAATTATTATTTGATAAATATATAGAAAAATTAGAAAAACCTATATATGATGAAAATGGTAATATATTAAAAAAAAGAATAAGTTCAAGTCAACGGATGGTAAAGGAATTTGATTATAAATGTAAAAAAGATGAATTAAAAAATATTGAATGTAATTTAATTATAAAAGTATCAAAAGTTAAATCAATAATAACGATAAAAATTGATAATGAAATAAAAGAGATAAAATGTAATTTAAATAAAAGTAATTTAAAAGAAGGAATTATAATAGATACGATAGCAAATTTTATAGAAAATAATAGTAATAATTATATTAAATTTAAGACTAAAGGTATGGCTAAATTAGTTAAAGATTATAATGTAATAAAAGAAATAGAAAATACAGAAGATAAATATTGGATTGATGCACCATCAAGTATAATGGTAATGTTTTCAAAATTAATGCCATATTTTCTTAGATTTAGTATACAATAAATTAATATAATATTAAATTATAAATTAAATGGGTAATTCTAAAAGTACTCCACAAACTGAAAAAACTGATATTAGATCAATTACTAATTTACCTACAGTTAATAATTATAATAATAAATTAAAATATTTAAGATGTATATATTTAACTGAAGTTGAAAAAAAATTAGGTCTATTATCTCCTAATTCTTTTTATAGTAAAAATATATCAATTAAATTAGATAGTAATATTAATTATAATGATATTCAAACTCAAAATATTTTAAAAAATATATTTAAAAAAGATAATATAATTAAAGATTATTTAAAAAATATTAAAATTAGTCAATTTTCATTAAATAATGATCAAATGATAGAATTTGAAAATAAAATTATAAATGAAGTTAATAAAATTAAAGATATATATGGTTCTGTTTATATTTTATATTCTAAAAAATTAGAATATAATGGTAATTATTTAAAAAGAATATGTAATATATTATATGAAGATGATAAAGAATTTTATGGAGAATTGATTAAAGCTTTAAATGATAAAAAAAATAATGAAATAATTAAAAAATCTATATTTTCAAAATATAAATGGAATGGTATTATGGATGTAATAATATTAATACCTAATATTAATACAATTAATAAATTACATACAAATATAATAGATTTAAAAAATGCTAATATTTATATGAAATATTTGACAAAATCTAATATAAGTGATATAGAAATTAATAGTATATTAAAAATGTTTCCAACAATGGATAAAAATAATAAAAATTATAGAAAATATTTAAAAAATTTTGTAAAAAAAAATAATTTTAAAAGAGATATGAATAATTCATGTTTATTACATGGTTGTACCACTGTAGATACTGAAGATATAAGAAGATTAATTCCTTATTTTAATAAAAAAGAGAAAGAAATTAAAAATCAAGCAAAAAATAAGAAAATTTATTTACCTCAAAAATGTTTAAAAACATATGATTATCATATTAATGGTTATAATCCTGAAAGATCAAAAACTAATTTAGATTATTTTGAAAATGTTGATTATGGTGATATTATATTTGAATTAATTTTTTCAATGGTTATGAAAGATTGTATTCATGATAAAAGAGATAAAAGTGAAGGATTAATTAAAAAATGGAATAATTATCATGAAAAAATGAGAAATAATGAAAAAATTCAAGATGATGAATTAATATATGAAAATATAATTGAACATTTAGAAACATATGTAAATCAATGTTTATATGATATTCCTTCTGATGAAAAAGATGATGAAGATAATGATATAGCTATTAAACCATTGAAGATAAAGAAAAATCATTATACAAAATGGAATGTTGATATAATGGTTGAATTAGCAATTCGTCAAAATAAATATCCTGGTATTCAAGAACATATTTATCCATTATTTAAATTAGATATAGTAACTAATAAATTACCATGGAATGATTTTTTAGAAATTACACATGGTATGGGCGAAAATGAATTATTGCATAAAGTTAAATCATTTAATAATAAATATGAATTATCAATAGATTTTGAAGGTAAAGTTGGTATTAAACATATAGAAAGTAATAGATATATTAGATGGTTAAGTAAACAAAAATTACCTGGTAATCAATTTAAATTATCTTTAGATAGTCAAGGTTATTTAAATATTAATAGTATTGAACAAGATAAAATTTTTATTAGACATAAATTTCAAATTGTTGATAATGTTTTTAAAAATCCATTATCATTAATTATTTCTAATAATGGGAAAATGATTATTTATGAAAATGGTTTTAAAACTGTTGGTAATTCTGATAATTTTAAAACAATTGAAAATAAATTAAATTTTACATTATTAGATACATTTTTTAATTTTAGAGAAAGTGATCAATCATTATATAATTATTTTAATAAAAATGATGATAATATATCTCATGATTATTATGAATATAAATATATATATAAAGATTATTTTAAAAGTAAATTAAATGAATTGTTTTTAGATTAATTTTTTTATATTTATCAATGTTAATAATAAAGATAATGGATTTTTTAAATATATATTTTAATGATCATAAATATCCTTTAACTAGTCATCAATTAGATAGTTATCGTGAATTTTTAAGAACAAACATACCTAATATTATTAAAAGTGGTAATCCAATTACAATGATTAAAACTGAAAATCAAGATATTAATGATTCTGATACTGATAGTGATAATGATACTTTATTTAATAATTTTAAAATTGAAGTTACTATTGGTTATAATGATAATATTTATATTGATAGACCTATTCTTAATTATAAAGATAAAGATAAATTATTAACACCTAATGATGCTAAATTAAAAAATTTAACTTATCAAACTAATATTTATGCTGATATTAAATTTGACTTTTTTGATCAAAATAATTTAAATGAACCTATTAAATTTGAAAATAAAGATAATATTAGAAAAGATGTATATATTGGTTCAATACCAATAATGACACATAGTGATGCTTGTATATTACATGGTCAAAATAAAGAAATTTTAAAGGAATTAAAGGAATGTATTAATGATTATGGAGGATATTTTATAATTGATGGTAAAGAAAAAGTTATTGTATCACAAGAACAAATTACAAAAAATAGATTATTCTTAAAAAAATTGGATGATGATGATTATTTTAGTCATAAAGCTTATATATCTTGTAAAGCTGAAAAAGGGGAAGGTTCATTAATATCTAAAAGATTTGAAATGTTAATGTATAAAAAAAATATTACATTTGATTTACATAGTGGTAAAAAAATTGATTTATCTAAATTTTCTAAACCTGGATCTATTGTATTTAATATGGCTAAAATTAATTTAAATATACCTATTATTTTATTATTTAAATTTTTAGGAGTTGCCAATGATTTAGATATTTATACTATTATTTTTGGAGATATTAATAATCATTCTAATGAAGAAAGAAATAAATATAGTGATTTTTTAAGACCTTCATTTATTGAAGCTAATAAATTAATTACTAATTATGAAACTAATAATAATCAACCCTTTAATTTAGTTAAATATATTGTTAAATTTAATCAAAAAACTAAATTATTAAAAGAAGATATTATTAAAGGTATTTTATATATTGATTTATTTCCTAATATTATATCTAAAGATGAATTTGATAATGATATTCAAACTATTGATGGTAAATTAAAATATTTAGGCTATTTATTAAAAAAATTTTCAGATTTTACTTTTGGATTTTTACATGAAACTGATAAAGATAGTTATTTTTATAAAAGAATTGATGTTAGTGGTTTTATGCTTTCTGAATTATTTAATGAAGTATATGATAAATTTAGAAAACAATTAAGAGATAGAATTGATAAATTATATTATTATGGGGTTTGGAGAAATAAAAAAAATATTGGAAATAATGTTGACACTTATAAAAGTTTTTTAGGAACTAATGATGATGTTAGAAAATTAATTCCTTCATTATTTTTAAGTGAAACTTTTATTAAATCATTAAAAGGTAAATGGGGTTTAGCTGATACTGATGATTATGAAGAAGGTAAAGTTCAAGATTTATCCAGAATTAGTTATCTTGGATATTTATCACATGTTAGAAGAGTTGATATTTCAATTGATAGAGATTTAAAAATTTTTAAATCACACATGTTACACCCTCAACAATATGGTATTATATGTCCATATGAAACACCTGATGGAGGCTCTATTGGATATTTAAAAAATTTAGCTTTATTAACTAAAATTACATCTGGAACACCCGAAATTGATATTTATAATGCTTTAGAAGATACCAACTTATTTATTAATATTGAAAATTGTAGTAGTATTATTATTAATCAAATTACTACTACTAAAATTTTATTAAATGGCTCTTTAATTGGTATTACTTTTTCACCATTAAAATTACATTCTTTTTTAAAATTATGTAAAAAAACTGGTTGTTTAAATATATTAATTAGTGTTTCTTTAGATTATTTTAATAATGAATTAATTATATTAACTGAACCTGGAAGACCTATGCGACCATTACATGTTGTTAAAAATTTTAAAATTAATAATTCTATTAATAAAAAAAATTGGTTTGATTTTTTAATTGGTAATTTTTTACAAGATATTAATAATGAAAATATTTATACTAAAATTGGTTATATTTCACCTTTTGCTCCTGACGATAATATTGATAATGTTATTAAAAATATGGAAAATAAAGCTGGAACTATTGAATATATTGATGTTGAAGAAGCTGATAAATCTTATATTGCTATGTTTGAACATGATATTACTAAACAACATACACATTGTGAAATACATCCATCTACTATTTTAAGTGTTGTTAGTGCTAATATTCCATTATGTAATTATAGTTTTGCTGCCAGAAATATTTTCCATGCTGCACAATCTAAACAAGCTATTGGATTATATACCACTAATTTTAATGAACGATTTGATACTATGTCATATTTATTACATTATCCGCAAAAACCTATTATTTCTACACAAATTTCTTATTTAACTGGTAGTGAATTTATGTATAATGGCACTAATATTATTGTTGCTGTTATGGCTTATAGTGGTTTTAATCAAGAAGATAGTCTTATGATTAACAAAGGGGCTATTAATAGAGGATTTGAAGAAATTACTTATTATAAATCGGTTTCTGTATCTACTAAAACTAATAATTTTAAAGATAAAATGTTTTTTTGTAATCCATTAAAACTTATTCAAGAAGGCAAAAAAATTATTAATTTTAAAAATAATGCTAATTATAAATTACTTAATGATAATGGATTTATCTCTAAAGGCACATATGTTCCTCCTGGTAAAGATACTGCCGTTATTGGATGTATTTTACAAAGAACTGTTCTTAAAGAAATTAAAAGAGGAACCTTTACTAAATTAATTACTGAAGAAGAATATATTGATAAATCATTTATTACTGATGATAATTATTATGGATTAATTGATAAAGTTTATATTTCTAATAAATCTATTTCTGATACTGATATGGTTTGTAAAGTTAGATTTCTTAAAGTTAGACAACCTGAATTAGGAGACAAACATTCCAGTAGACATGGACAAAAAGGAGTTATTGGGCGAATTTTTGATGAAGAAGATATGCCATATACTAAAGATGGACTTAAACCTGATATTATTATGAATAGTCATGCATTTCCATCCAGAATGACTATTGGACATATTGTTGAATCCGTTTTTGCCAAATTATGTTGTCTTAAAGGAAATATTGGAGATGGTACTGTTTTTATTGATTTTGATAAAAATAAAATGCAAGATCAATTATTAACTTATAATTTTGATAAAAATGGTAATGAAGTTTTATATAATGGATATAATGGAAAACAAATTAATGCTGATATATTTATTGGACCTGTATACTATTTCAGATTAAAACATATGGTTGCTGATAAAATTAATGCAAGAGGAAGAATTAATTTTCCTAAACAACCACTTACCAGACAACCTACTGCTGGTAGAAGAAAACATGGAGGATTAAGAATTGGAGAAATGGAAAGAGATTCCATTTTAGCACATGGAGTTTCCAAATTTATACAAGAAAGTTATATGCAAAGATCTGATGATTTTACTTTAACTATTGATAAACATACTGGAACACCTGTTAATTCTCTTATATTAGATCCCGTTAATATTAAAATACCTTATTGTTTTAAATTATTATACCAAGAATTAGAAACTATGGGACTTGGATTACATTATGTTATTGATAAAAATAATATTGATCAAAATGAAATTGAATATATTGATAATTTTAGTTCAGATGATGATAATATTATTTTTGGAGGTTCAGATCAAGAATCATATCAAAATTCTGAATTTGATCAAGAACAAGAACAAGAACAACAACAACAAGAAGATGAAGAAGTTGAAGAAAAAAAAGAAGTTGAAAAAGAACAAGAAGGCGGTGAAAATGAAGAGGAAGATGCAAAAGTTGAAGAAAAAGAAGAAGTTGAAGAAGGAGTTGAAGAAAAAGTTGAAAATGAAGAAGGAATTGAAGAAGAAGTTGAACAAAAAGACGGAGTTGAAAATAAAGAAGTTGAAGAAGTTGAAGAACAAGAAGAAGGAGTTGAAAATAAAGAAGTTGAAGAAGTTGAAGAACAAGAAGAAGGAGTTGAAAATGAAGGCAATGAAAATGAAATTGATGATAGTGAATTATTTACAGTTAATATAAAGATTTAAATTAAAATATTTTATAAATTATAATATTAAAATGGCAGAAAGTATATTATTACTTATAATTTTATTAATTATAATTGCAATTTCAATAGGTTTCTATTTATATACACAACAAAATACAACAGATGATAAAACTTTTTCTGAAAGAGAACAAAAAATAATTGATAAAGCTACAACAAATTCACAAACAATTATAACTAACGATATATCTACAAAATTAGATGACGGTAATTATGTTAAAACAGATGAGTTAATAACTGATCGTTCAGATATTCAAAGTAATCAAGCTAAAATTGCAGAAATAACAGATTTAAGAACAACTGGTGATAAAAGTTATACGGGTACTACTTCAACTGGTACTACTTCAACTGGTACTACTTCAACTGGTACTACTTCAACTGGTGAGGCTGATGGTGATGGTGATGGTAATGGTGATATTAGTGTAGGTTCGTATCAGTATATTATGCAAGATATAACAGAGGGTTCTGTTGAAAAAATTGAATTAAAAAATAAAGTTAATATTGCAAATGATTTCAATATATGTAATGAAAATAAAAGTGTATGTTATAAATTTAAGATTGATGAATCAGATAATTTAAATATTGTTAAAACTCATTATGATGGTGAAGATATTGATGGTGGAAAAATATACTTTAAAAATGCTTTTGAATTATATAATCAACATGGTGCTACAATTCAAAAATATGTTGAAGGACCTCATCCAGCGTCATTTTACATAGCGACTCCTTCAGCTCTTAATGATAAATCTTTTGAAACACAAAAATCTGTATATGATATAATGGATTTAAGAAAACAATTTTTAATTTCTAATGCTATAGCAGTAAACGCTGATGATAATGAAAAAAGTAAAGCGGAATTAGATAATGATAAACAATATTATATTAAAATTAATACTGGTGATGTTCATGCTGACAATATACAATATCATATTATGTATCCTTTTTCAAAATTATTACAACCAATATTACAATATACTGATGTAGGTGATAAAAGTTCAATCAAAACACTTACAATGGATTATGTAAAAAATGAATTAAGAGATTATATTGCAGTTTCAGACGATATACTTGTAGATACTATACCGACATCAACAATTCAAGTTAATTTAAATCCAAAAGATGATTCAGAAATACAAGCGACTTTAACTGTTAGTATTAAATATATACAAAAAAAGACTGAAAAATCTGAAAAATCTTAAATAAAATTAAAGTATAATATTAATATTAAATATGGATATAGATATAAGATATATATTAATTTTTATAATAATATTGATAATATTAATAAATATAATTATATATTATAAATGTAGAACAATCGAAAAATTTTCAAATTGTAATGATACAAGTTTAAATTGTTATAAAAATAATAAAGATTTTTGGTTTCATGGTGAAATAAATGATGATTGTAGTATAAAAAATAAATATGAATTAAATTATTATTTTGATAAAAATAATACTTCAGAAGATTATAATTTTTTATTACATTTTATGTGTTTAAAGACTGAATCTATTGAACATAATATAAAAAGTAAAACAGGAAATTGGAAACCAGAATATAATAATATATTAAAAATAATAAGTGATAATGTTCCATGTAAATCATCAAAAGTATATAATTTAATAGAGATAGCGGATAAATATAAAATATCAAAGAATGAATTAATAAATAATAATATAATTGAAAAAGTATTGATAGAAGATAATAAAATAATGCGTGGATATGATGTAAATGATAAATATTATGAAAGTAGTGATTATAGTAAATTAGTAAATAGTAATGATAATATAATATTAGGACCAGTTTATATTTTAATAACACAATATCCTTATAAAAGAAAAGATGATGATTTATTGGTAACATCAATAGATAATATGTATCATATGAAACCATTTTATAGTGATAAACAAAATGATAATACAATAGTAGATGTAAATGTAATATTAATATATCCAATGTATGATAAAAATAGTATAAATTTCTATGGACATGAATTAAAAGGTCATAAATGTTTTAATGATTATAAAGTTAATTTAAATATAAAAACAGAAAAAGAACCAACAATAAAAGGAATAGTAGATATGATAAAATTTTTTAAAGGTAAGGATCCTAGTATAAAAATGCCAATAAAAATAGAACCAACAAAAGAAGAAAATTGTTTTATAAATTGTGTAAATAATGATAATATATATTGTGGTTGTGCATCAAGAACAAAAGATGATAATGTATATGAAAGTATATGTAAAGAAAAGATAACTGATGAAACAAATAATCATATAATATCAAATTGTTTAGTTTATAAATTAAATGAAAATTCAATAACAGTTAGTCCTTATATAAAAAAATTAAGTACAAAAGAAAATATAGAAAAAATAATACCAAGATTATTGATAGATTTACCATGTAAAGGATTAAAATGTAATTCAAAAAATTAATCACTATCAGATCTAAAATCAATTTTATTATCTTCTTCATAAGATTGGACTTTATCCCAAAATTCTTTTAATTTAGGAATATAATAATCATTCCATTTATCTTCATCAAAATTGATTCGTTGTATATTCATTTTTTTTAATTTCCAAAAAATTACTTTTTTTGTATTATTATAATTTAATTTTAATATATTCAAATAACAATTTATAGGTTCTGAACATAATTCACTATAATAATCTATTTTATCTTGATTTTCACTATTAACAATAAAACATCCATAATATTTACAATCAATATTAAAAAATTCTTCTTTAGAAATTTTTTGAAATTCAAATTCAGCAAAATCACATTCTTTTAATTTACAAACCGCCATTTGTCCTTGAACTTGATCCATATAATCTGGTTTAATATAATTTTCTTTAATTTTTCTTGAATATGGACATTTTATTTCTAACATAATACCATTTGATGTAATTCCATCAGGACTTGCACCATAAAAAGGTATATTAGTATTAGGATCTATTTGTGTTGCTTTAATAACACCAAATTCAAATATTTTTATATTATCATTTTCAATAGAATAAATATTATTAGCAATTGGTTCAAATTGTTTTCCCCATGTTAAAGCATCACCTTTTATAAAATTTACTATTTCTAAAGCTTTATTTTTAATTAAATTTTTACTTTTTAAAATTGCATTATGTGTATCACTTGCTGTTAATAAATTTTTTCTTGTTTCAAACCATTCTTTTGAACATTGTTCTATTATTGGTATTTTTTTAATAATATCAAGTTGTTTAATATAAATTTTAATAGTTGTTAAACGATTTTTATATTCTTCATAAGTAAATTCATTATTTAATAATTTTAAATAAATTTCATTATAATGAAATCTTTTTGGACTTATATTTAAATTTAATAATTTTATAATAAATTTATCAATTTTATTAAATGAATCCATTTTTTCTACAAACATTTTTAATATCAAGTGTTAATTTATTAGGATTATTAATAGGTCCTTCTTTTTTTTTTAAATTATATTTTTCTTCTAAAACTAAAATTTTATTTTTTAATAAATTTTTTAAATTTATATATTCTAATTCTTCTTCTGGATCTTCATACATTATTATTAATTATTTAATTTATCTTTATATATTATTATTAATTTTTTCAATTAATTCAAATAAATGTTTTTTAATATCATTATTATTATTAATACTTGTAAAAATATAATTTAATAAATTTATATATATTTGTGATAAATATAAAAATATTTTACTTAATGTATATATAAAATTATCATATATAGGTCTTGTAATTTTAAATGCAATAAAATAAAAACAAATAAATATAAATCCAAATATTAATATAAAAAATAATTTTTTTAAATTATTTAAATATATATTATTATTTCTACTATTATCACTTTTAAAAAAAATATCATAAATATAATAATAAATATTATTAGATGAAAAATTAAATGTTTCATTTATTTTATTTTTTTTTTCATTTAATTCTTTTTCTTTAATATTATCTATTGATTTAATAACATCTTTTCTTCTATTTGCTATATTTTTAATATCATTATAAAATAATCCATTTTCTTTAAAACAATTATCACAACTCCAGTTTAAAGTTTCAATATGTTTTTTCATTAATTCATTATCATCATCTTTTTTATAATAATATGGTAAAATTTTATTTTTAATATAATTTTTATTTTCTTTAATTTTTATACATTTTAAATAAGCTGTATTTATATTATCATCTGTTAATAATTCATTACATTTTTGTATTTCTAATTTTGAATAATATCTATCATTTAAATAATTTTTATGTTTATTATCATATAAATATTTAATATATTTATTAGCTTTTTCTTTTATTTCTTTATTTGAATTTTTTAAAATTTCATCAATATCTGATTGTTCATTTTTAATATCTATATTTTTAGTTTCTTCTCTGACTTTTAAATAATAATCTTTTAATATATTTTCATCATTATTCATATTTGTATAATCAACTTGTCCTAATAAATGTATTGCATTTATAGGACAATAATCTGGTGTATCACCATATAAACCATAATCTTTAGTATTTTTTTTAACACATATATTATTGTAATCATTACTTTCATCTTTTTTATCAGTTACATATGGAACAAATCCATTATCACAACTATCATAACATTCTATCATATTATCTTTATGTTCTTTTTCTTTATTTGGATAAGGTTTATTAAATTTTTTTATACCATTACCTAAATGGTAATTTGGTATTAAAAACCAATCAAACCATTTTTCTTCACATACATTTTTTAAATCTTTTTTCCATATTAAATCATTATCTAAATTTTCTATATTTAATTCACATTTATTTCCTTTTTTTTCAAATTTTTCTGGACAATTATATAATTCACATTTATTATTATTATTTGTATAATCACCTTTATAATTATAAAATGGGGATTTTATACTACAATTTAATACTGCTTTTTTATCTTTATAATTACATATACTTTTTTTTAAATCATTTTTAATAAAATCATTACTTTTTTTTTTTATATTTGTTAAATATTTTTCATCTAAATTATTTTTATTAATATAATCATATGTACATTTTTCACCACTTTCTCCTTTTTCACTTTTTTTTATATTTTTATTTGCATTCTCATTCTCATCATTATTTTCATCATCATCATCATTTTCATCATCATCATTTTCATTCTTATTTTCACTATCTATATTTGTTTCAATTTCTTTTTTATCTGTTTTTTTATCAATTTTATCAATTTTATCAATTTTATCAATTTTATCAATTATATTAAATGTTTTTAACATTACTTTATTTATTATATATATATATTTCCAGCGTTATCATCCTTTAATTTACATACTAACATTTTTTCATTTTTCATATATTCATTCTGTAATAAATTTGTTTTATTTCCAGTATTTTTATAATAACTATTATTACAATCTGGTAAATATATTCCTGTATCATGTAATTTAAATGGTATTGATATTGATTCTTTATCTTTAGTTTTTAATTTATCTGGTAATTTATTATAATCTAATAATTCATTTTTTTTATCTATTTCCCATTTTAAATTATCAATTTTAATATTTTTAATACAATTTAAATTATCTTTACTTGTTATATTGTTTATATCATTACATCTTCCATTTAATATATTTCTTTCTGACTTATTATTATCTTTTATATTTTCTACATTTTCATCACCAAATATTCTTAACGAATATCCTGATGTCATTTCTGATAAAAAATTAAAATATCCTTTGTTTGAAGATGTTGAATAATTTGAATTACTATTTTGACTTAATGTTGAATTATTACTATTCATTGAAAAATCTGATGGTTTTAAAACACCTACAATTATCAAAATTATTACTATTATTAAACCAATTAATAAAACAGCAACAATTGCTCTAAATACAATATTAAATTTTGTATCAATAGAACCAGCAATACCACTTGTTACATTACCAATACCACTTACTAAATCTTTAGTAATATTTAGTCCTTTATCTGTAATTGGACCTATATATTCTTTTGCAATATCATCTGCATTATTAACATTTGATTCAAATGTTTTATTTATTTTATTCATAATATCTCCTACTATTCCATTATTATTACCAAATGTATCATTTGATGTATTAACTAATTTATTTTTTGATATTTTACCTGATATATCATTTGATACTTTATTAAATTTTTCTTTTATACCTTTACCTTTATCAAGCGTTTTTTTTGCTTGTTGTGCTAATTTTAATGCTACAAGTGGCGGGACCATGCTTATATATCTTTTAATTTAATAAGAATAATTATTAAAATAATAATGACATATTATAAAATTATTTTAATTATAATTATTATAATTATTTTATATTCTTTATATTTTTATCATCCTAAAAATATACAAATTAATCAAACTACTATCACTAATTTTAAATTTTCGTTTTTATATGAAAAATTACCTATTATTATTTTAGATACAACACCAAATATAGATAATATCATCAATAAATGGTTTAAACATAATTTTATTTCACAAACTAATAATATTCATACTAATAATTTATGGTTAAAAAATAATTCTAAATATAAAATTATATATACTCTTAAAGAACAAGAAATACATATTTCTAATCCATACACACTATTTATCAATAATATTCCATCCGCTGATTCTAAAATTATTTCAATTAAACTTAAAGATAATCAATTCTTTATATTACCATATAAATGGAACTTTTTTGTAGAAAATAATATTAATACTTATGATATTAATGATATATTTACCATCTTTTTTAATTTATAAAATTATCCATTATATCATTTTATAATTATACATCTTGATTTAAATCACTATTTATAGATTTATAGATTTACTATATGTTAATTCATAATTTGAATATTTTCTTATTCTTTTTTCTATATTTTCATATATTAATAAAAAATTTATGAAATTACCATTTATTTTACTATTTTCTATTTTTATTATTAAATTACTATCATTTTTTTTATTCAAAATTATACCATTATTATTATAATTATCTATTATTTCAAAATTATCTAATATATTATCATCTTTATTTATTATCTGTTTTTCTACATTACTATATATATATATATAATTTGCACTTACACCATCTTTAAATTTATAATCATTTATTATACATTCTATTATTGAATTACTTTTTAATAAATTAAAATTTATAGAATCTTCTTTTAAATGATATTTTTCATATATTACTTTTTTATAAGTTATTTCATTATTATTTGTTATTAATTTATAAATATTACTTGAACCATAACTAAATAATTGATCTATTCTATTATCATAATTATCATATATATTATGACTATATTTTATATTACTTGTTATATATATATTACTACTATTATATTCTATTTTATATAAATCATTTGGTTTTATATTTTTATTTCCTGTTCTTACATTATCTTCCCAATAAAAATCTATTTCATGTTTTAATTTATTATTAAAATATCTAAAATTTTCGGCTTTTCCAAATTCTGTTATTATACTTTTTTCTATAGATAAACTTTTACCTGTTATTATATTTTTTATTAATATTGAATATATATATTCACTATTAAAATATAAATTTTCTATATCATATAATTCTATATTTTTTGATATATCTAATTTCTTATTAAATAATAATATATTTTCTTTTAATTCTATATTACTTCTTTTTAAATTATAACAATATACTATATTATTTATTTTATTATCTTCCAATTCAATTATTATATTTGAATTTATTTCTATTATTTCATTTATAGATAATAATTCATCATCATTTAATCTTATTATATTATTATTTATTTCATTTATTTCTTTTATTTTATATATATCAAAACTCATTTCATCATTTATATTTGATATATTTATTCTTATTTTATGACTTTCATTACTATAATTTTCTTCTAATCTTATTATATCATTATTATTATATAAATCTTTTAAATTTATATTATAATAATTTATTTCATTTTCATTATATATATTATAATTGTTTTCATATATTTCTATATCACACTTTATTATATAATATCCACTTATTATATCATTATCTATTAAACATAAATTACTATTATTTATTAATATATATATATCTATATTACTTCCATATATATAACCATTTATAAATTCGGAATTTATTAAATATTCATGCATTTTTACTTCAATATCATGTAATCCATTATATTCTGGAATATATTCTGATAAATTATTATTATTATTATTAAAATCTACATTTTTTATTAATTTTGTTATTTCATTATCTTCTATTACACCTATACAACTTATTCTTTCATCTTTATTTGTTTTTATAAATATACCTATATCTTCCAATATTATATTTTTATTTACAAATTCAATTGTTGGTAATTTTATACCTTTATTAATATTATTATTAAATCTTTTACTTATTATTCTTAATGTTTTACTATCTTCACTATTTCCACTATACCATGTCTTATAAAAATTATAACTTTCATCTAATTTATATATATTTATTATATTACTATCATATATAAATTCTTCTAAATTATAATTATTTATTTCATAATCATTTAAATTATTATTTATTTCAAATACTTTTATATTTAAATCACTATTTTTTATATTATTTATATTATCATATGCTATTATATTTATTTCATAACTTATATTCCTATTATATGTATTTATTATTAAATTACTATTTATTATATTTATTTCTATATTATAATTTTTATTATTAATTACTATATTACTAAATAATAATAATGATTTTTCTCTATAATAATAATTTTCCAATAAATCTAAATTTATTTTTATATTTGATGTTCTAAATATTAATTCATTTTCTATTAATATTAATCTTTTATCTATTATATTTAATTTAAAATCTTTTATTATATCATTATTACTACTATATAATTTAAAATTTATTTCATTACTATTTGTTAAATTATATTCATTAAAATTAAATTCAATTATATTATTATTATTTTCAATTTCATCATTATTTGGATTAAAATTATTTATATAAAATAAATTTGAATCTAATCCTAATTCTTTTAAATTTAATAAATTATAAATATTTTTATTAAATTTTGATTTTATTATATTTATATTTGAATTTAATAATATTATATTACTCATTGCTATTTCCCATCTTTCATCTATTATATTTAAATTATAATTTTTAATATTATTCTCAAAAATTAAATCAAAATTTATTTCATAATTATATAAATATTTATTTGTAAACAATATATTTGAATTATTTATTATATTATATTTTTCATTTTCATTAATATTACTGAATTTTATTTCATTTTCACTCAAACCTAAATTATCTAAATTAAATATTTCATAAAAATTTATTTCTTCATTTTTATTTAAAATTATTTTACTATCAAATAATAAATTTGATAATAAAACCGAAAATCTTATATCAAAAATATTTAATTTTTCTTCAAATAATCTATTAAATTTTAAATTTATTTCTATTTCATAATTATATAAATATTCTATTCTATTAAAATATATATTTGAATTATTTATTGTATATTTATTATTACTTTCAATATTACTTATTATTAAATTATTCTTACTTAATCCAAAATTACTAAAATTTAATTTATCATAAATATTTATATATGATATATTTTCTGTTATATATATATTTTCAAATTCTAAATCTATTAAATCATATCGAGTATCAGTAATATTTAAAATTTTATTACCAATATAATTATCTATAATTATATCAAGTATTATTGTATATTCATTATAATAATTAGTATTAAATATAATATTTGAACTATTATTATATTCATAATAAATATTATATGATTTATTTCGAAAAGATATTAAACTATTTGGTATATTATATTCATTTTTTAAATTACTAAATACATCAAATAAATTTATTATATTTTTTTCATTTGTTATTTCAATATTACTATTATAATTTATATTTATCAAATTATATCGAGTATCAATAATATTTATATTTTTATTGAAAAAAATATTTTCAATTATTAAATTTAATGTAATATAATGATTATATAAATAATTATTATTAAATTCAATATTAGAATCATTTATTATCAAACAATAATTTTCATTTAATTCTATATTGCTAAAACTAATTAAATTATTAGGTATTTCATATTGATTATTTAAATTACTAAATACATTAAATAAATTTATTATATTTTTTTCATTTGTTATTTCAATATTACTATTATAATTTATATTTATCAAATTATATCGATTATCAGTAATATTCAAATATATATCTTTTATTTCATTACCTATTTTAAAAACATAATT